>Ga0214545_1005903_pt1 | contig 21736 bp, 16 predicted proteins | sample CNSS4metaG_FD_160064 | JGI IMG/M metagenome (GOLD analysis project Ga0214545, IMG submission 160064) | Root nodule microbial communities from cowpea collected in UCLA plant growth center, Los Angeles, California, USA - CNSS4 | ecosystem: Host-associated > Plants > Roots > Nodule | place: USA...
TTACTCTAACTACAATTAATTGAGACTTTACTTTGATTAATTAAGCTTTTTATTTGGTGAGGAGATAAAAGAATAGACATGATTAGGCATAGTAAATTTGATTGAGACTGTACTTTGGTTGAATTTATTGTGGATAATCTAAAAGTTCTCACTTTTAATTGAGACTGTACTTTGGTTAAAAGTGAGAACGCAAACAAATTAATTGAGACTTTACATTGATTAATTTGTAAATCTATAACAATAATTAGTTGAGCAATAATCTTTAGATAATCGATGATGAATCTATTTTGAAAAAGCAATGGAATCAATCTCTTTTCTTTACTATTGTTTTTATTTCTTTTTATCTTTTAAAATTTTATTTCTATCTTTGTTTATCTTAATCCCCTATATTTTTTATTTTATTTGACTAACTCATTTGTATAGTTTTATAAGAACTAATTTGTTAAAAATTAATTCCGTGTGCGTTGGGAGATGACTTAGGGTTACTTTACGCTTTCTATTTTGTTAACTACTATCTTAGCAATACTGAAGTTGATATAGTTTAGTAGTATTAATTTGATCGCGTCAACGACAACATTATCAAACAACTGTAACTCATGTTTTGAAGATCTTGGGTGATCTTGGTTGATCTTGGAGGCATTTTGGCTTGTGAGTAGCTTGAAGAACACATGTATGGTGTGCTAGGGACATTCACCATCAGGTTTGGATGTTTTTGTGCTGTGATTTCAAGTCTGCAAGTGTGATTCTTGTAAGTTGCAGTTCTAGATTTTTATGAGTCAAAAATCTTGTGTGCTTTGTTGTTCAAAAGTGTAATCTTGATATTTGATTTGTAAAATTTTTGAAAATAGTGGAAACCAGGCTCAAGTTGTCCTGGAAAACTGGATGTAGCTCTGTGATTGAGTGAACCAGTATAAAAATAGTTGTGGATTCTTCTTTCCCTCATCTCCCTCTCTTTGATACTCTTTAAAATCTCAAGAAAAACAAGCAATTTGATCTTTGATGTGATTCAATGCGTTCTTGTGTAATCTGAGGCTTTGTACTTGTTATAAATACTGATTGGAACATGTCTTGTATGTAAAAGATTGTTGTTTGAGTTGAATTCGCGAATTCTGCATTCCGCATAATTCTTCAGTATTTTAGCCGACTGATTTTTCTTTTTAATCGACTGTTTCATAGCATCAAGAACAATTTAGTCTGCTGTTTTATATTTTAATCAACTAAAAGTGTACTGGTCTGCTGCATTTACATCCAAACTTTCCAGTCCATTAGATTCAATTGAAGAAGAGTTTAAGCTTTCGAAAAAGTTTTATAAAGCCAATTCAACCCCCCCTTCTTGGCTAAACTCACCATTTCAAAACTAACATCTCCCTCCTTGCCAAATGCTCGTCTTTGTTGGCCGATGTAGTTCCTTGCGTCTCGCTCAACGAATTGTAAATTCTCAAAACCTCCCGCATGACCTACCAAGGACCTAAATGTCTTGTTCAAACGTACACCGACCTTGTCGTTAATATCAAGTGTTCGCTTTGCCTGCAAATTCAACCTTCTATTTCCACGTATTAACCTCCATTTTGTAGGACTAATGTCTTGATTGTGTTCATGAACCATAGTGCTTACTATCCATGCTTGTGGTTTTTTCACTGCTTTTAAGGATTCTAGACATTTTCTTCTTTGGTTAGGGTGGGTCTTCAATTCTAGCAGGATTTGGGACACGTACTTCCCTTCCCTTGAGCAAAATAATTTCAGGTAACACAAGTAGTTATTATCATCCTCTTTTGAGGTAAGAATTCTCACACCAAAACCACATTTCACAACATGTTGCTTGTAAAACTCTTAATGTCTTCTATAGTTTCAAATTTCATTCCAACAGTGGGCAAAGCACCATCCTGACTATTGTCAATCACTTCAGCACTATCATAGGTTTCCTCCCCATCTGATGTACCTAGACCACATTCTTCATCAAGTAAAGTAATGTCATCTTGTTCCCCATTTTGCATATGCGGATGGAATTAAATTGACATTGAGTTAACTTGATCCATATGTTGAACATCCCTATGGCCATTGAATGAGTAAAGCAATTTTATTTTTTTCAAATAATTTTCCAAGTCTGTTTGTGATTCATGTGAAGGTTAGGATTGAATTTCATAAAATAAATAACGTAAATGGAACACATTAAGAAGAGAAAAACGCACCATTAAAAGTGCTCAAAGGTGGTTGTTGGTGGAAGTTAATGGTGGTATTTACTACTTCTTTAATGTCTTCAACGCTGCCCAATAACTCAGCCCCTGTTACCACCTCAACATTAATTCCAGGTTCAATATGCTTTAAGTTGCATTAAAGGTGTTTTATTTTTTATTTTTTAATTTTTTCGAACTTGAAAATTCAAACCATGGCATTCATTGCAATGAATGAAATTAAATTTTGATGGTTGACGGGACAATTGTGAGAGAGTGGCTTGTTTAAAAAGTCACAGAACCAATGCAACAGGACAAACTTTAAGGAAGAAAAATGTCACGTCAATTAAATTAGCACTTTATAAGGGTATTTTGGTCAACACCTTTCCAAAAGACCCATTTAATGGGTTTCGAAGTAAACGAAGCGGACTTACGCAACTTCATGCGACAGTGTAGTGGAAGTACGTCTTTTATCCCTGCTCCAGTAGGAAACTTTCAAGTTGTCATGATGAATTGTGAGGCAGGTCGAAGGCATCTACAAAGCAATTTATGGAGAACATTGCTGCAACAACATTTGCTTGTGATTTTGGAACAAATGGTTGGAAATGAGCCACTATGTTCATAAAACACCATGGTAATTTTTTATTCAAAGAATCTGTTATAGATATATATATTATGAACCTGTATTTATAATTCCACTGAAAAAAACTAATTGGCCTAAATAATGCCAATTACAGGTTTGTTGGAAGGGGGTGACATGAAAAATGTTACTCCCATGTATACCAAAACGCTTTATGACAAATTGTCCTTTGTGGCATGTGTTGTCAAGGAGTGTAAGCCAAATGGGTTGGGTGATCTGCTTCTGACTGTTAAGGTTGTTCATGTTATCTTATGTTCTTAATTTCTTGAATTTTTCCCCACATAAAGTGGTAAATAAAGATTATAATGCTGGTGAACTATTTTATCAGGACCAAAAGCATACTGCTTAGGCCAGCATCCACAAAAAAGCAGTTTCACATCCTGAATGTGGTCCACTAATTGGTATTGGGGTTGTCATATTACTGAAAGAAGTGGTCGTATTCAATCCTAAGCCAGATAAGTTGTACATATACATCACACTAAGGAATATTGTTAAGGTCTTATATTTAATAAATTATTCATTATTTTGTGTCATCTCCAAACACATATTTAATTATGTTATCATGAAATCCATAGGTGTTTAACCATGACATCAATGATCCAACAATGGAAGAGGTAGCAGCTTCACATACTGTTGATGGAGAAAAGGAACCACCCCAACACTATGTTGAGGCCAATTTGAACCACACTGAACAAGTTCATGTAAATAGTGATGTGGACATTAATGTTCACACAAATGGGGAAAAGAATGTGGATCCAAATATGGAGCACCTGGACGAAATCCTTCTAGAGAAAGTAGAGGATAATAGTGATGGTGAGGAAATGACCTATATCAGAATTCATGACAAGATTAAAAACATAGTTGATCCATTCAAGAACACTCAGGCATGGCAATCATCAAAGTCACAACCGTAGGGGCAATATAAATATTACCCATTATATATGATGGTTTTGGATGTCAAGCTAAACTAAATGTTAAGTTTAGTTTTATAAGGTGAAATGTGAAGTTCTGTAAAACATTATCTGCATTTTGTTTTTTAATATCTGATCAACGTATGACAGTGATGACACTAATTTAGTTATGTGATTCCTTATACTATGGTTGTGCAAAAGATTTAAAGTTGGTTCGCAGATAGGTGGTTATTGTTGTGTACTTAAATATCGGTTCGCAGAAAATTGCAGTTTTGCACTTACGGTAACCCCGTTTTGCACTTAAATTGGAAGTTTTTCATATGTAATAGGTTTGACACAATCTAAAAAATTTATAAATATTACTCCTTATTACTTGGTGTGAGTTAACTTTATTAATTAAGTGTATAAATTACTCACACCATGAAACGGGATACTTATGAGCCAAGCCAAAAAGTGGAAACATTTTGTTCAAATCATGTAATGTAGGTTAGCAAAAGTAGACACCTGAGTTTGCACTTAAATCCAGGATCACGACTAACACAACCATCTATTGAAATGGGTTTATCTTATACCAACCCACCTCAACCACGAAGGAAACATGTTAAATTCTCAATACTTAAGGGCTACTACTTTTATGTGGGTGAGGGAAAACAATCTAATGCAGAAAATTGTAGTTTCGCACTTACGATAACCCCACTTTGCACTTAAATTGATAGTTTTTCATATGCAATAGGTATTGCACAATCTACAAAATTTATAAATATTATTCCTTATTACTTGGTGTGAGTTAATTTTATTAATTAAGTGTAAAAATTACTCACGCCACCAAACGGGATAGTTTTGAGCCAAGGCAAGAATGGGAAACATTTTGTTCAAATCATATAACGTACGTTAGTAGAGGTGGACACCTGGGTTTACACTTAAATCCGGGATCATGACTGACACAACCATTTATTGAAATGGTTTCATCTTATACCAACCCACCTCAGCCACGAACCAAACATGTTAAATTCTCAAAACTTAAACGCTACTACTTTCATGTGGGTGAGGAAAAACAAAGTAATGCAGAAAATTGCAGTTTCGCACTTACGATAACCCCGCTTTGCACTTAAACTAGAAGTTTTCATATGCAATAGGTTTGGCACAATCTGCAAAATTTATAAATATTATTCCTTATTACTTGGTGTGAGTTAACTTTATTAATTAAGTGTATAAATTACTCACGCCACCAAACGAGATAGTTATGAGCCAAGGCAAGAATGGGAAACATTTTGTTCAAATCATATAACGTAGTTAGCAAAAGTGGACACCTGGGTTTGCACTTAAATCCGGGATCACGACTGACACAACCATTTATTGAAACAGGTTCATCTTATACCAACCCACCTCAGCCACGAAGCAAACATGTTAAATTCTCAAAACTTAAAGGGCTACTACTTTCATGTGGGTGAGGGAAAACAATGTAATACAGAAAATTGCAGTTTCGCACTTACGATAACCTCGCCTTGAACTTAAATTGGAAGTTTTTCATATGCAATAGGTTTGGCACAATCTGCAAAATTTATAAATATTATTCCTTATTACTTGGAGTGAGTTCACTTTATTAATTAAGTGTATAAATTACTTACGCCACCAAATGAGATACTTATGAGTCAAGCCAAGAAGTGGAAATATTTTGTTCAAATCATATAACGTAGGTTAGCAGAAATGGACACCTAAGTTTGCACTTAAATCCGGGATCACGAGTGACACAACCATCTATTGAAATGGGTTCATCTTATACCAACCCACCTCATCCACGAAGCAAACATGTTAAATTCTCAAAATTTAAGGGCTACTACTTTCTAGTGGGTGAGGGAAAACAATGTAATGCAGAAAGGTGCAGTTTTGCACTTACGAACCCACTACTTTGCACATATACTGGAAACTTTTATAAATGAATATTAAATTGATAGGCATAATTTCAATAACTAAAGCATAATTTAGCAGTTATTCGCTCCTTGGTTTGAACAAATATTGGAAACAATAAAACATCCATCAAAAGCTGTTAATATTGAATTTTCATGGCCTACACAATAATTAATGTACTTAATAATTAAAAAATAGCTTGTCATTTACAACATCTGATGTTTTAAATGTATCAATCTAATGCTGGGAATACAAAGGTGTTGTATTGAATTGCGTAAAGAACAGTGTTGGTGAATATTTTATGGATCCAAAACCCAATCATAGATGTAGTCTTGCCTAAACTGTTACAGCTCCATCTGCAATCATAAATTAACATCTTATTACATTCCACTTTACTTATGACATCAATGTATCAAATAATTATTTTCCTCTTTGCAAAATCAACTTACCCCAGTATAAGCAGGCATACTTTGACCATTGTACTTTTTGTCAGGTTCCCAATGCTCAAGATATTTAAGTACCATAATACCATAGTCAAAGTTTTACATGAAAACCAAATTCAGTCACATTAGGTATCCCATTAGTCATCATCTCTGACATGGCTCGCTACTTTTCATTCAGAAAGACAAAAACTTACAAATTAGGTTATTGTGGCAGGTCTTCAATGATTATTTCGAAAGTTGGTTTCTCTTTCGGTGGGGGAGACATCAACATGGAAAACAAAAGCTCTAGATTATGGGCCTTTAAACATACAAAGTAACATGTCATATTAATTTATAGCCAAAACAAATTAAAAATCAATTATGGATAGTCAACAACATGGCACTACTTACAATATGGTGGTCAATTTGTTTTCTCTTAGGACACTTATGTCCTAGAGAGTCAAGCACAAACAATTTTTTCGATTCCAAATGAAGGGCATAACACCACCAGTGGTTATCATGAAGCACGAGTGCCATTACCTCAAACAAGTCAATGAACTTAGAGGCAGATAATTCATACACACAAGCTCACTATAGCCACAACAAAGTGTTGACAAAAAGAAAATGGACATCTTCCTCCAATAAAGAGTTTTGATGATGATGATGACTTGTGAAGAAGTATGGAAGACTTGATGATGATGCATGGAAATGACTTATGAAGAAGTATGGAATAATCGATTATTCTTAGTGATAATCGATTATCTCAATTAAAACTAATTTTTGAGAAAAGCCTATGTGATAATCGATTATCACCTGCTGATAATCGATTATCACCCGCTGATAATAGATTATCCTAGCTGATAATAGATTATCACAACGAGAAAAATATTTTCATAAAAGTTTTTGTGATAATCGATTATCACTTATGATAATCGATTATCTATGGCAGTTGTGACTTAACTTTTCATATTCTTAACCAAATTCCTAAATAGACTTCTATAAATACAATGGTAGGCTTTCATTATCAAGAACAAAAGTTACAGAAGTCTTAGTACTTGAGAACTCTTTGTGGGAAGGCTTTGAAAAACCTATTGTCGTAGAGCGATAACTTTCATCAAGTGGGATCTTAAGTGATTGAGTGTTGTTGCTGTTGTTAGGAGAAGCCAATCATCCTTTGTGTGATTGAAAGTAGGTGTTCATTCCTTGTGTGATTAAAGGAAGGTGTTCTCATCCCTTGTAGATTTCAAGGGAGGTGTCTTCATCTCTTGTGTGATTCAAGAGAGGTGTTTTCTAAACCTAATCTTTCTTATCATTAATTGTAAGTTTGGTTTATTTTAGTGATTGAGTCAATCTCGTTTTTTAGAGATTAACAACTAGACGTAAGGTCTTGATCCGAACCAATATAAATACTTTGTGCAATTTTTTCTTCTCTACTCTCTTTATTTTATTGTGTTTATTAAAATAAAGGAAAGAATTTTAATTGATCTTTGATATTAAAAGGGAAAATTTTAAAAGCACAATTTTTATTAAGAACCCAAATCACCTCCCTCTTGGTTTTTTTCCAAACGCTAAACTTTTCGCTGCATGATACCAACAATTGGTATCAGAGCTTGCTTTGATAGTTTTTCAAAATGTTCGAAAATGGTTGGACAAAATCAAACTTTTGCTGAGGATGCATCTATCAACAAACCTCCTCTTTTTACTGGTGAAAATTATCCTTTCTGGAAAGTTAGGAAGCAAATTTTTCTGGAATCTGTTGATAGAGGTATTTGGGATGCAATATTAAGTGGTCCATTTATGTTTTTAATGTTGTTAATGATGTGCAGGAACCAAAACCCTTTAAACAATGGACTACATATGAAAATAGACAGCCTCAATACGATGTTAAGGCTAGAAATAAATATCATCTGCACTAACTCTTGATGAATTTTATAGAATTTCAGTTTGTACAAGTGCCCAGGAAATGTGAGAGATTTTACGAGTAACCCATGAAGGAACAAATGATGTTAAGCATGCAAGGAAGAACTCATTAATTCAAGAATATGAAATGTTCTGAATGCAACAAGGCAAAGCCATTTATGATGTGTAGAAGAGATTAACCCACATCATTAATCATTTCTCTGGGTGAGGTAAAAATTTTGATATTGATGAATTAAATATTAAAATTTTGAAATCTTTGAACAAGACATGGCAGCAAAAGGTTACCGCGATCACTGAATCTCAAAATCTTGCAACAATGTCCATGGCGACTCTTTTTGGTAAGTTGAGAGAGCATGAACTTGAACTTGGGCGTTTAAATGAAGAAGAGTACCAAGGAAGGAAAAGGAACATAACTTTCAAATATGAGATTGTAAAAAGCAAAAGCCCTAAAGAAGATGATGACTTTGACGATGAGAATATGAGTCTCATGATAAAGAAATTCGCAAAGTTTATGAAAAGCAAAAATAAAGGTCATCACAAAAGGTACAAAAATGAAAACCAAAACTTTGTTTCAAATTTCAATTGCTATGGATGTGGTGAAACAGGTAACGTAAAAGCAGACTGCCCAAATGCTAAAAAGGGTAAAGAGAAGAAGGGCAAAAAGGTTTTCAAGAAAAAGAAATGGGAGGATAACGATTCAAGTTCTTCTTCAAGCTCATCTAACTCTAGTGAATCTGATGAGGAAGCAAATATGTGTTTGATTGCTGACCATGACTCTTCTAATAGTGAGGTAAGCTCTTGTGGTGAAAATGATTATGATGCTCTATATGATGCATTTGAACAATTGCTCTTTAAATTTAGTAAATTAGATGGTACTCACAAGAAATTAAAATTTGATTTTAAGGAGTTACAAAGTAAGTTTGAAAAGTCTCTTGAGGAAGAAGAAGTCTTGAAAAATAAAATTTCAAATTTAGAAAATAAAGAGACTAAAATTATTGAATGTGCATCTTGCAAAACTTATATGTTTGATTTAAATATTCTAGAAAAACAACTTGAAGATGCATTAGAAAATAAAAGTGTTAAAAAGCATAATTTTAAGAAAAATGATTTAAGTAACAACAAGCAAGCTCCTAAGAATAAGAATAAAAGAGCCCATAGGGTATGGGTAGAAAAAGGTAAGCCTTATTCTAGGAAGATAAATTGTGTAACATGTTTTTATTGTATGTAAAAGGGGCACACTTCAAATAAATGTAGAGTCAAACATTTTGATGTCCCTAATGGAAGATGTGTTTGGATTCCTATTATAAAATAACATGTCTCTAACCTCAAAGGACCCAAAATAAGTTTATTGGCAACCAAAATGTTATTGTTCTCTATCTCGCAGGTTATTTCAAAATCAAGAAAGTCTCTTTGAATGTTCAATAGCTAGTATATTCATCAAACTTTTGGTATCATGGTAAGTTCTATGATTTTATGAGGGGTTTGGGAATATTATATATGTGTAAAAGTGGTAAAAATCTTTAATTTCAGTGTTTTTCGAAAAACTCTGTTGGGATAATCGATTATCTCAGGTGATAATCGATTATCAAAAAATCTGGAAATTTTTGTTCATGGGTATGAAACAATAATTGGTTATCTTAAGCTAATAATCGATTATTTTGCATAGTAGAATGCATGTTTTCAAATTTTTTACTATTTAAGTGAGCTTTTCAAAAATTTAGACTATGAGCAACAACTAGGTACTTCATAAATGCAAATTAGTACATTGGAGTTCATTTTGTTAATATAACATTTCCTTCTTTAAACCCATATTTTTTAATCTTTAGAGTCTCCCTTTCATTTAGGGGGACTCTTTGATTAAGGGAGAGTATTGTTCTTGAAATGTTTGTGTTTATCAAAAAGGGGAAATATTACATGTAGGAGGAGTTTTATATCTTAAACAATTTTTTTTAAGGGGAACTTAAGTTATCTGATTTAGGGGGAGTTGTCTAAAGAATTCATTTTTGATTATGATAAAAAAGGATGAGATATATTTGTGTTATTATCTTGTAATACATTATGTTTTAAAAAGGAGAGAAAAATTAATTATCTTTTATTTGGATTAACTACTTTTTTCTCTAAAGTTGTTTATTAAGAACAAGACATATCACAAGTCTTTAGCATTTTTTGATCATCATCAAAAAGGGGGAGATTGTTAACAAAAAGAAGATGGACATCTTCCTCCAATAAGGAGTTTTGATGATGATGACTTAGGAAGAAGTATGGAAGACTTGATGATGATTCATGGAAAAATGTTCAAGACTTAAAAGAATGTTTTGATTCAAGAGATGCATTGAAGACTTAAGGGTTTAGTTGTTTAGGTCTTGTAATCTGCGTATGCTATTTAAAATAGTTAAATTAGCATGTCAAGAGTCAAAAGGCAAAAACCAAGTAGTAGAGCACCAAGAAAATTTTATTTATTTGCAAAACTCACTGGAAAAATTGATTATTCTTAGTGATAATCGATTATCTCAGTTAAAACTGATTTTTGAGAAAAGCTTCTGTGATAATCGATTATCACTTACTGATAATAGATTGTCCTGGCTGATAATAGATTATCACAGCGAGAAAAATATTTTCATAAAAGTTTTTGTGATAATCGATTATCACTTATGATAATCGATTATATATGGCAGTTGTGACTTAACTTTTCATATTCTTAAACCTAATTCCTAAATAGGCTTCTATAAATATAGTGGTAGGCTTTCATTATCAAGAACAGAAGTGAAAGAAGTTTGAGTACTTGAGAACTCTCAATGGGAAGGCTTTGAAAAACCTAGTGTGGGTAGAGCGATAACTTTCATCAAGTGGGATCTTAAGTGATTGAGTGTTGCTGGTGTTGCTAGGAGAAGCCAATCATCCTTTGTGTGATTCAAAGGAGGTGTTCATTCCTTGTGTGATTCAAGGAAGGTGTTTTCTGTTAGTTTTGAAATGGTGAGTTTAGCCAAGAAGGGGGGGTTGAATTGGCTTTTTATAAAACTTTTTCGAAAGCTTAAACCTCTTTTCAATTGAATCTAATTGACTGGAAAGTTTCACTAGTGCAAGGAAGGGAAATGACAGCGGTTATTTCAAGCTTTTGGCTTCGGGTCCGCAACTGAGGCATATACGGCCGAGGTAAAAAGGTAGTACTTTATGTCTCGGTTACAAACCCGAGGCATATTGAATATTTACTGCCTCGGGTCTATTTTAACCGTAGCAGAAAGATACATTTACTGCCTCAGATCTGTTTCAACCGAGGCATATGACCATTTAAAAAAAAAGAAAATTTTGAATAATCTTCTGCCTCTGTGTCAATCAGAAAATTAAGTGCAAAAAGCGGTAAAACACAAGAATGATGACTTAATTCCTTGTTTCTTTCCAAATCTTTACCTTCAGAGTTTTGAATCATTCATATACATAGTTTTGGTGCGTGAATTCCAAAAATGGGTGATAGTAGAAAGAAGCAGCGTCTTTTGCAGGACTCGTCGACCTCCTCATCCTCTTCGTCGTCATCAGACTCCGATCGCTCTTCGCGGCAGCGACGACGACGTCGTGAGAAGCAACGGTGCAGAAGGAGCGGGTAGAAGGAGGAGCGAAGGAGAAAGAGGAGAGATAGGGAGAGGGGAAAGAGGAAGACGCTCCATGATTCTGATGACTCCTCCAACTCTTCGGAGGATGAAGACAAACAACCTAGGGTTCTTCCTGAAATTGTGGTAGCTGAAATGATGAGAGAGTTCCCCAACGTCGGCAACGATGAAAACTCAACATCATACATAAAAAAACGCAAACAAAAATGTGATAGAGCTGAACAAAAAAAACAAAAAAAATGAACCGTACAAAGGGGCGAGATTCACGCCGGCAACGAAGGAGCAACAAGAACGGCCAATTTGATGGCCAATCGGTGCGGTGGAGGCACAAAATAGTGGTGGCGAAACGGCGTGGAGGCACAGGCAGCGCTGATTTTCGAAGGTAGAAGATGCATCTACAGTGCAGCGGATTTGGGTTTTTAAAACCTAACTGGACTTACTGCCTTGGTTGATTCGAAACCGAGGCATAAACATGCTTAGGCCTCGGTTTAGTAAATAACCGAGGCGTATACTCAAAAAAAAAAAATCAGCCACGTGGAAAAATTCTGGCACTGATAGGCCTCGGGTGAAACAACCCGCTGCAGTAAACCATTATATGCCTCGGTTCAGTGGGACCCGAGGCATAAAACTGCCAAATTATTTTCGAATTTTAAAAAAACCGAGAAAGTGTGAGTTTCTGGCAGTGTTACTGCCTCGGTTGAATTTATAACCGAGGCATAAACATTCATAGGCCTCAGTTGTTTGATTAACCAAGGCATAAAAGTTGTTCGAAATCACATAAAATGCCATCGTGTCCTTATCTACCTCGTTTGCGCGAGAACCGAGGCATATAGGGCGCTCGCTGTCTAAACATGAAACTACACTAGTGTTTGGATGTAAATGCAGCAGACCAGTACACTTTCAGTCGATTAAAATATAAAACAACAAACTAAATTGTTCTTGATGCTATGAAACAGTCGATTAAAAATGCAATTCAGTCGGCTAAAATACTAGAGAATTATGCTGAATGCAGAATTTGCGAATTCAACTCAAACAGCAATCTTTTACATACAAGACATGTTCCAATCACTACTTATAACAAGTATAAAGCCTCAGATTACACAAGAACGCATTAAATCACCCTAAAGATCAAATTGCTTGGTTTTCTTGAGTTTTTAAAGAGTTTCATAGAGAGAGAGATGAGGAAAGAAGATTGCACAACTGTTTTTATACTGGTTCACTCAATCACAGAGCTACATCTAGTTTACTAGGACAACCTGAGCCTGGTTTCCACTATATTCAAAAGTTTTACAAATCACAAACCAAGATTACACTTTTGAACACAAAACACACAAGATTTTTGACTCACACAAAAATCTAGAACCACAACCTACAAGAATCACACTTGCAGACTTGAAATCACATCAGGAAAACCACCCAGAGGCACAAGAACATCGAAACCTAATGGTGGTTGTCCCTAGCACACCATACATGTGTTCTTCAAGCTGCTCACAAGCCAAAATGCCTCCAAAATCAACCAAGATCAACCAATATTTTCAAACCACGAGTTCCAGCTGTGTATTGTAGAGAGAGAACGCTTCCCAGAGATGAATGACACGATTTGGTTTAGAAAAACTCAGATTCGCACCTCTACTCATGAAAAAACAGCTTATATAATTTTGGTTTAAGTGAAATCAGTCGATTGAAAAATAATTCAACTGACCGAATGCATTCATACTAGAAACTATATACAACAAGCCTTTTAACCTGTTAAAACCCATTTTAACATATTAAAAGAGACACACTAAGGCACACAAGACATCTAACCTATGTCATATAGCCTACCAACATTGTATAACACTAAACCATTATATTTAACATGTTATTTTCATATTTAACACACTAAAACTAAATCTTCAAGTGGATCTTCATCAATCTTCATCAAACTTTATCAAACACTTAAGATCTTCATGCATATGGCTTTATCAATTCTTTGCTTCAAGCTTGCTTGTGCCAACAATCTCCCCATGAATTGATGAAGCCAACATCCTCGAGTTGAATTGATGAGCTAAGATCTATAGAGAAACTTGAAAAAGCTTTTGCATACAAGATACCAATATTCCAAATATACAACCAAGCAAAAGCACACAAGCATACATACATATCACATATGCATATGCTCCCCCTATCATTAATAATATGATTTAACTTCAGATTTTTGATTAAGTTTGCAGTATTATATGATTACAATAGATTTATTTTCGGTTTTCCAATTTTAACACAATTTTACTCAATTTTCACTCATTTTTCTCCCCCTTTGGATTCATCAAATGAAAGTAAATGCATAGATCAATTTGGAAAGATGAAAATTTTCATTAAAGCAGTAACATAGGGGTGTACCAGGGCACCTGGCACGAATACAAACACACCAGAACTGAAACAGAAATGTAGATACATCATGAACCTAAAAACTGATATAATCAGTCGACTAAAATGCGAAAATAGGCAACTAAAATACTGGGACAGACAACAGATACACAAAATGCAACATGAAAATGCAATGCATGACCTATGAGCCATCGCCTTCACTCATTCCTAGGGTTGTCTCTGTTGTAGACATTGGAGAGGAGGTCATGAACATTATGGAGTTGGTCATCCAAGTCTTGAAACCTTGTTGTGCAATACATGTGATGTGCATTTTGAGCCATGTTGAGGTCTTGAAGTTGGTTGAGAACCACTCTCTCAAATTGGGAGTATGTATGTCCAGTATTCTCAAGTGGATTGTACAGCTCAATTGCTATTGGTTGAGGTTCATCTTCCTCTTGGTTTCCTCCACTTGTTCCTGTTTCATGATCATTTGCTCCATCTTCAATGTTTGCACCTTGATCTCCTTCAACTATCCAAGTGTTGCCTACCTTGGTGAATCCCATCTTGTGCATATTAAGTGTAGAAACATGATTTAGAAGTCTAGTTGACTCCTCAAGCTCTCCTTCCACATCTACACCAAAATGCTCAATGAACTTGGAGATGAGCACCACATATGGAAGCTTGAAATCCGTGAGCATCTTTGCCTTCATCATGTGGTCACGGATGGTGTATGTCCAGTCCACCATCATACCATTTTGGATACAATACATCACCACAAGATCACCTTCATTCAAGGTAGCATGGTTGCTCCCCCTAAGCATGATGATTTCGGTCACCACCATGGTTAGCAACCTTTCCTCCACACGAAGCCTTCCCACATGGAAATTACTAGCTTGCTCACCTTGATTTTTCACACATTGGTTGAAGTATTGCACCTTGTTGAATTCGTCCACCGCACTAGTTTCTCCTTTTCGGACTTACACACCTCTTTACCTTAGGCCAGCCACATCCTTCCATGCTTACCTAGTGATTTCCATCTCCACACCTTTGACACTTGATTTGAGAACACCATTGTTGAACTTGAGGTTGGCATAGAACACCTTCTCCAAATCCGAATACACCTTACCTGAAAGCTCAAGGAAAGTCTTCAATTTTTAAGCTTTGAGATGTTGCTCAAGGTTGCCAAAGTTTTCTGCCCTTAGCCATGACATACGAATCACCTTAGGAAGAATGATTTGCTTCCTATTTATCTATATCAAGAAGGTTTGAATTCTGTCCTCATGACCTTCAAACCATATCTCAAGTCTTCCTTGATTCATAGCATTTGGAGGGGATGGAGTAGGTGGAGTGGAGCTTTCATCATGGAGGGGGCAGCTCGTGATCTTCTAGGCATGGTGAAATGCAGGTTTGGCTCTTACTAGCAAATGAGAATGCCAATGCATGATGCTTATGCAAGTATTTATAGAATCAGCAAGTTGATTTTCAAAATTAGTCAATTAAATTGTGCAGAATATCTGGTTTCAATGTAGTACAGAAAATCAAAGCAATTAAATGTGAGGGAATCTGAATCAGAAATGCAGTGATGTGTTTCCCATGCGTTTTATGATCAATCCACTCATAAACAGTTCACATCTAATGCATGCACATTGGAAATCATGTAATTATAGCACTTTACGGTCAATGCAATCTGAAAAGTTGATTTTAGCTGATGTAATAGTTGTTATATGCTGCTGCTACAGTCCAAAAAGAGTCATGTGATGCATACTTTGACTTGGTCAATCAATTAAAATCAATTCAAGCAATTCCACATCAGCATAAGTTATTTTAACACATAAAAATACAGAGTTAGTCAACTAAAACTGTACCAGAAAACTGATTTTTGGTGCAGTGGCAGTTTTAAGTGAAATTTATGTGTTAAATTTACCAATTTAGCTGACTAAAAATTTTAGATTTTACAAAATTCACATCAGACCAATTTGAATCAAATATATGTGCTGTTTTGTGAGATTTAGCAGATTGAAACAGTTCCAGAACACAAATTATGCAGATTTTGACATTTTAAATGAAATCTATGTGTTGAAATTACAAATTTAGCTGACTGAAATTCTGGCAGTTTTCAAATTATGCAAATTTTTGTCATTTTAAATGCAGCACACACATGATCTAATAAGATTAACAAGCCAAACAAATATCAACATATATTCTTCATGTCAAGAACACCTAATTCAGATCTAAGCTTATTAAATCTATCACGTGCAAGTGGTTTAGTGAATAGATCCGCCAATTGATTTTCAGTTTTCACAAACATGATTTCAATATCACCTTTTTGAATATGATCTCTTATGAAATGATGCCTGATTTCAATGTGTTTAGTTTTAGAATATTGGATTGGATTCTTAGTTAGGTTGATTGCACTTATATTATCACAATAAAGAGGTACCTTCTCTAGCTTTACACCATAATCCATAAGTTGATGCTTCAACAATATGCTTTGAGCACATGCATGTCCAGCTGCTATGTACTCAGCCTCAGCTATAGAGAGTGCTACACAAGCTTTCTTCTTGCTATTCCATGAGATTAGGCTTGATCCAAGTAGATGGCATGTGCCACTTGTGCTTTTGCTATCCAATTTGCACCCTGCATAGTCAAAATTTGAAAAACCACTAAGAGGAATGTTAGATTCATTAGGATACCATAATCCAACATTAGTTGTCCCTTTCAGATACTTGAGAATCCTTTTTGCAGCTTTGAAGTGCGATTCCTTTGGATTGGATTGAAACCTAGCACACAAGCAAACACCAAATTGTATATCCGGCCTACTAGTAGTTAGATATAGCAAGGAACCAATTAACCCTCTATATTTGGTTGAATCAACTTGGTTTCCAGCTTCATCTGCATCCATAAGGCAGTTTGTAGCAATTGGAGTGGCAGCCTCTTTGCAATCCTCCATTTTGAACTTTTTCAGTAGGTTAAAACAGTATTTTTACTAGCTTAAAAATGTCCCATGCTTGAGTTGCTTCACTTACATCCCTAGGAAGTAGGTTAGCTCTCCCATCATAGACATCTCAAATTCTCCCTACATAGCTGCAACAAACTCTTCACACATGGAGTTATTATTTGATCCAAAGATTATATCATCTACATATACTAGAACAAGTATTACATCACTTGCATGCTTTCTAATGAAAAGTGTTTTATCAACAACACCTCTAGAATATCCTTTAGATAAAAGAAAGTTGCTTAACCTCTCATACCATTGTCGTAGTGCTTGTTTCAAACCATATAAAGCATTTTTCAATTTGAAAACATAATTAGGATAGAGGTGATCTTCAAAGCCAGGGGGTTGTGATACATACACTTCTTCATTTAAGAAACCATTCAAGAATGCACTTTTCACATCCATTTGAGAAAGTTTGAAATTACACATGCATGCATATGCTAACAATAACCTCACAGCTTCTAGCCTAGCCACAGGTGCATATGTTTCATCAAAATCAATGCCTTCCTATTGATTATAACCTTTAGCAACTAGCCTAGCCTTATTCGTAACTATATTTCCACTTTCATCCATTTTATTCCTGAACACCCATTTTGCACCAATCACATTCATTGCATCAGTTTTAGGAACAAGAGACCACACATCATTCCTAGTGAATTGATTAAGTTCATCTTGCATAGCAATAACCCAATTACTATCATATAATGCATCATTCACATTTTTAGGTTCAATTTGAGAAACAAATGCAACATGTTGAAAGAATGCAAGCTTGCGTCTAGTGGATACTCCCTGTTCTATGTCACCAATTATGTTGTCCTTTTATTCCTTTGGGTTCAATCCACTTCTTGGGTAATTTGTTGTCTGCAGCTTTTTTAGTCGACTGAATTTCCTTTTAAGCTGACTGATTTCCTGCAACAGATTCCAATTCTACAGCAGATTTCTTTTTCAGTGTTGTTTCTTCTTCATCTGCTATCTTAGGCTCTTGATCTTGCTACACAAGGTTAGTTTCATCAAATACAATATACACTAACTCTTCAACAATCATTAGCCTCTTGTTGTAAACACTAAGTCACAAATCCTTCATCATTTAACTCCAACTTTGTAATCTTGAACTTGTCATTTGTCATGTGCCTCGAGCAGCCACTATCTAGGTACCAAAGGCCTTTCTTTTCATGTTTTATGACCTGCAAAACAAATTAATATTGCATGGACCCTTTGATAGTTTGGGTCCAATATGGGTCTTTCTAGATCCTTTTGGGATCCATTTCATAATTCCCTTAGGTACATCATACTTTCTAACATGACAATTCTTAAGAATATGACCTTTCTTCATACAGTAGTTGCAAGAAATGAAGGGCATAGCATTTGGCTCACTCTTGGAAAAGAAACTAGAGAACTTATTGGCTTTCTTTTAATGGATAGGTGTATAACCAAGTCCAGCCTTTCCAAAAACACAATTTTGAGAGCCAAGAACAGCTTCCAAGTTTGCTTTTGTTTTCAAAAGGTATTTCACATGATTTTTCAAAGTAGTGCAGTTTTCACAAGGTTTTATAGCCATCTGTTTTTCAGAACAATCGACTGAATTACTGTAAATCATTTCCAAATGTTCAAAATCAGTTTTTAAGTCGACTGTTTGTGATTCTAATTAGCTAACTCTGTTTTCTAGCCAGCTATTTAATCCTTTTAGCCAATTGTTCATGAAAGCAATTTTGTTTGCCTCACTATGCAACTCTTTAAAGTCATGCAATGATTGGTAATAGTCATTCTTATCTTTGGATGACAAGAAACTTACTTGGCTTGATGAGGATGATTCATATCCGACCGTGAGGCATAGATTTGCTTCCTCACTTCCTTCTTGAGATGAAGTGCTTGTTGAATCATCATTGTCCTCCCAAGCTATGTAGGCACATCTTTCCTTGCCCTTTTCTCCTTTTTCCTATCATCAACCTTCTCCTTCTCTTTGTTAACATTAAGACATTCAATCTTGATATGTCATTGCTTTCCATAATTATAACATGAGAATTTAGAAGAATTACTTGAATCATTTTGTTTGGAATTGTACCTCCTTTGATTACCTTTGTTGCCTTTCTTCTTGAGATACTTCCCAAACTTCTTAACTAGTAGATTCAAATTCCCATTGTCACTATATTCCGCAACCTCTTCCTCGGTTTCATCACTCTTCTTAGAGTTAGCCTTCAAGGCTATGGGTTTTACCTTTTTCTCACTTATTTCAAGCTCACTTAGCCTTTGCATTTCAATCTCATGCTCTCTAAGCATACCAAATAGTGCAGCAGTTGTAATGATGCTTAATCCTTAGATTTAGATATGGTAGTCACCTTTGGTTGCCAATTTCTATCAAGACACTTAAGCACTTTGATGTTTAGCTCCTTTTTGTCAAATTATTTGCCTAGACCCATGAGATGGTTGACTGTGTGAGTGAACCTCTTTTGCACTTCAGCTATGGACTCTCCTTTTTGCATCTTGAAAAGCTCATACTCTTGAATCAAGGCAGCTTCCTTGCTCTCTTCACTTCACTTGTTCCTTCATGTGTAACCTTTAGGACATCCCAAATTCTTGGCATTGCAATCATATTGAGCTCTTATCCTTTCTTCATTATTCCATTCACTCCAAGTCTTGTCTACCTGCTTATTATCAACAACACATTTAGGAGTATATGGTCCATTAACTATTGTATCCCAAATTCCCTTGTCTATAGATTCAATGAAAATTTGCATCCTTATTTTCCAAAACTAATAGTTTAGGCCACAAAACATAGGTGGTCTATGAATAGAGGCACCTTCAGCAAAAGGGAGTTTACTTTCAGCCATTTCAAAAGATTTTTTTTATCAAACTTGAATACCTTTCAAGAACCTTTTGATACCAATTGTTAGTTTTGAAATGGTGAGTTTAACCAAGAAAGGAGGGGTTGAATTGGCTTTATAAAACTTTTTCGAAAGCGTAAACCTCTTTTCAATTGAATCTAATGGACTGGAAAGTTTGAATGTAAATGCAGCAGACCAGTACACTTTCAGTCGATTAAAATATAAAATAGCAAACTAAATTATTCTTGATGCTATGAAATAGTCGATTAAAAATGCAATTCAGTCGGCTAAAATACTAGAGAATTATGCAGAATTTGCAAATTCAACTCAAACATCAATCTTTTACATACAAGACATGTTCTAATCAGTATTTATAACAAGTATAAAGCCTCAAATTACACAAGAACGCATTAAATCACACCAAAGATCAAATTGCTTGGTTTTCTTGAGTTTTTAAAGAGTTCAAACAGAGAGAGAGATGACGGAAAGAAGATTGTACAACTATTTTTATACTAGTTCACTCAATCACAGAGATACATCTAGTTTACCAGGACAACCTGAGCCTGGTTTCCACTATATTCAAAAGTTTTACAAATCACAAACCAAGATTACACTTTTGAACGCAAAACACACAAGATTTTTGATTCACACAAAAATCTAGAACCACAACCTACAAGAATCACACTTGTAGACCTGAAATCACATCAGGAAAACCATCTAGAGGCACAAGATCATCCAAACCTGATGGTGGCTGTCCCTAGCACACCATACATGTGTTCTTCAAGCTACTCACAAGCCAAAATGCCTACAAAATCAACCAAGATCAACCAATATCTTCAAACCACGAGTTACAGGTGTGTATTGCAGAGAGAGAACGCTTCCCAGAGATGAATGACACGATTTGGTTCAGAAAAACTCAGATTCGCACCTCTGCTCGCGAAAACACAGCTTATATAGTTTTGGTTTAAGTGAAATCGTTCGATTGAATTTTCTGTACAGTTAGCTGATTTCACCTGACTTAAGTGAAATCAGTCGATTGAAAAATATTTCAACTGACTTATGCATTCATACCAGAAACTATATACAACAAGCCTTTTAACCTGTTAAAACCCATTTTAACAGATTAAAAGAGACACACTAAGGCACACAAGACATCTAACCTATGTTATAGAGCCTAGCAACATTGTATAACACTAAACCATTACATTTAACATGTTATTTTCAGATTTAACACACTAAAACTAAATCTTCAAGTGGATCTTCATCAATCTTCATCAAACTTTATCAAACACTTAAGATCTTCATGCATATGGCTTTATCAATTCTTTGCTTCAAGCTTGCTTGTGCCAACATTTTCATCCCTTGTAGATTTCAAGGGAGGTGTCTTCATCTCTTGTGTGATTCAAGAGAGGTGTTTTCTAAACCTAATCTTTCTTATCATTAATTGTAAGTTTGGTTTATTTTGGTGATTGAGTTAATATCGTTTTTGAGGGAAAAACAACTGGACGTAGGGTCTTTTGATCCGAACCAGTATAAATACTTTGTGCAATTTTCTCTTTTTTACTCTCTTTATTTTATTGTGTTTATTAAAATAAAGGAAAGAATTTTAATTGATCTTTGATATTAAAAGAGAAAATTTTAAAAGCACAATTTTATTAAGAACCCAAATCACCCTCCCTCTTGGTTTTTTTCTAAACGCTAAACATTCCGCTGTGCGATACCAACACAAAGAACATTCACAATACTAACAAATTTTACTGTCAAAACATCATGTATAGAAAGAAGTCGACTTGAAAAGAATTCATTGTAGTCTGGTAAAGACCAAACCCATATGTTAACCTTCCTCTTTGCATAATCAAATATCACCTTATCCTGCATAAAATGTCAATATAATTAAGTTTGGCAAACAAATTAAAATTCTATATAAATAAAGCACTACACGTACCGTGTAAATTGGACTAAAAATTACTCTACTGATGCTCCCCTTCTCACA
>Ga0214545_1005904_pt1 | contig 21735 bp, 12 predicted proteins | sample CNSS4metaG_FD_160064 | JGI IMG/M metagenome (GOLD analysis project Ga0214545, IMG submission 160064) | Root nodule microbial communities from cowpea collected in UCLA plant growth center, Los Angeles, California, USA - CNSS4 | ecosystem: Host-associated > Plants > Roots > Nodule | place: USA...
GAGGGCTTATTTTCTTATTCAATCATCATTACTCGAGGACATATTAAGCAACATAACTTTCCTAAATAGTAGACTGGATCAGCATGATGTTGGATTTAAAAACCTACCTGGTACTACCTTCTGGCACAATGACAATGGCACATTTCATAAGCAATGCATTAGAAACAAAGGGTGGATGAAATTTCAAAAGATTTGTTCCTGCATACCTTTGACCATTAGACTTTTAAGCTCTAGATTCCAAAATTCAAAACTTTCGCAAATTTTAAGATAAGTAACCCAATGAAGATGGCCAAAATTACCACAAAGATGTCACCTATGAAGCCAACACTACAAATAGAAAACAAGTTTCTTCAGATCACTTGAATCTCTTTTATCTCATAGAGAAAGGCATTAGCAAGCATATTAAAGACATGTCCAGGATTAATATACTGAAAAGTAGAAATGGTGTGGAGGTTGCTCTGCAAATCTTGAACTGCTAAAAACTAAAAACTGCAGAAAAAGTCAAGGGAAAAATCTCATGAATAAAAATTGAATTTAACATCACAGATCATGTTAGAATGGAACATACGCAATATATAAAAATAGAGGATGGCACAAGGAGCAAATGACCATTCACTTACAAGAAAATTTCCTACAATTAACTACGGCGCCAGTCATTCAGGTACCTCCTCCAGCTTTGCCTGCAATAACAGCGTTCTAGTTGGAAACAGAACAAAAAAAGCAGTCACCACAACAATATAGGACTTCATTGATTTCCTTGTCATTGTTAATTAGTAGAAACAGTTTTCAAAGTAATTTTACACTACTTGGCAATCAAATCCTTCATCCAAAATCTAATAAGTTTGGAAAATTGTTTCCAGATTAAATGATATTAAAACCAAAAGAGAGAAACAGTTAGGTTGACGTTTTAAATTGTTCTATTGTTTTTCATTCTTTTTAACATTTTCCTCAATTACACTAAATTTCGTGTCCTGCACCACCCTTCACTTATAATCATATTGCCTTAGAATCATGAGTAGTATCCTCTTATTGATTTTTTTCACTACCTACACTAACTTTTAATCAATATGCATTAGGTATGTTGCAGCTCGGGCATGGTTGAGAAATGAAAGTCAAGGTTATTGGTAATGAGTAACCTACCTTAAAATCTTTGCAGAAACAACCTACCCTAAAATATTTGCGGAAACAACCTAACCTAGCAAAAATAGGAAAAAGGGGAATATCAATAGCAAAAGCAGCAAACCCAACAAATAATAGGAGAATAGTAGTAATATTGCCTGAACGTGACAGCAAGGGAGGTGCGAAACATGAACGTGACAACAATGGAGGTGCGAAACACGAACGTGAACAGAGGAGATCAACTCCAATGGAGGAGCGAACGCAAATGATGAAGGAAAGGAAAATGGAGAAGATGATGACAGAACGATGATCGGCGAATGCGAACGACGAACGATAAATGCGAACGGTGAACGACAAATGCGAACAGCAAACAGCGAACGGCAAACGACGAACCCAAACGGCAAACGTGAACAAACCTCAACAGCGGCGAACACTGGACGAAAACGATGAGACCTGTGGGGAGTAAATGGAAATGAAAAAAAAAAGGAAAAGTCTGGAAACGTGAAACATCACTGAGAAGTGGGAAGGATAAATGAAAAATAGAATATTCTATACCTATTGTACTTAGAACAATTATAAAAAGTCTTATTTAATATTCTAAAAATGTTACTGAATCACTTTTTACACCTATTTTAGATCCAACAGGAATAAAAGAACTCATTTTATTGTCTTTCTTTTCTATATCTAATAAATTTGAACAAATATAATATATAGGTATAAAAAACTAATTTTGCACTAATGCATGAATATTATTAAAATAAAATAAAGATAAAAGATAATAAAAAGCATGGGGCACCTCAAACCTATGAAAAGAAATTACACTGCATGAAACATAAACAAATTATACCTATTTTGAAAACAAAAATCTAAAGAAATAAATGGTGGCAAGATATCAAACAACTTATATTGCTCCCTATGTAAAAATCAAAATAGCTAACTTATCAACACAATGTTTATCTTCACAAAAAACATGAGGAACCTTAAACTGATATATTAAATGAAAGACAAATACATGCGCCATCTTTCTCTTAGAACTGTTTCTCTTAGAACCGAAGGTATACCACTTGTTGATTAAAAAACCTTGATTCATTTGTAGTTGTTGATAAAAACTCTTCTCATTATGTTGTTTTTCCTAAACACATTTTGTTCTATTTACTTTCTTCTAACTGCCAGAACTCTGTGTACTACATTTTTTTCATTTTTTTAAGAGACTCTATCTCTTGAAACAACAGGAAATAAGATATTGTTGCTTATTTCTCTGTTGAATTTGAATATCATGCCACGACTTAACCATTGTCTAGGTGTTTGATTGCCTTTGCTTCTTTTTTACTTTAGTGTTTCTCTTTCCGAACCAACTCCTGTATATTGTGACAAGAACAATTTTATTCAAATTGCCCATAATTTAGTAATTTGTAAGTGTATGAAGCGTATTGAAATTGATTATGATGTTAAGAGAGGATTTAGATTACTAAATAAACTGGATTTGTAACATACCTTAATTTCCAAGTTCAAACTTGTTATTATTATGGTGCTTAATTTAGTTTTACATTGTTTAGTATTGTGAGATGTATTCTTTATTTTGCTATATAAGCAGTCCTATATAAAGTTTGAGATATACACAGAAATAAAATATTTCTTAGTGTAATTGTGAATGTAGGTATATACATTGTACGTTGAATCACGTTAAATTTTTATGTCGTTTATTTTTGTTTTTTTTATTCTTTAACAAAACTTATACCAATCAATATACTATTGATTTCTCAATCTTATATCCGGCCCTCAAGAATAGTCTTTTAAGGTGTTTGAAGTTTTCCACAAAAAAATACATAGGAAAAAGGGTTTCTATATCTCTAACATTAGAATCGGGCGTCAAGTTAAAAAAATAGAGTTTAAGATGCTTTGTGAATCAAATGGTATACACACCACAATTTTTCTTCACCGAAAACACCTTTAACAAAATGGGTTTAAAAGGAAAAAAACTCTTCAAGAGATGACTAGAACCATGCTTTGTGAGCACTCCTTGCCAAAACCACTTTTGGGTAATGAATACTACTTGTCTATGATGCACAGACACGATATGTGTATCGGATACGACACGTATCCAATACGTCGATACATTTATTTTCAAAATAATAGGATATGATACGTGATAGATACGTGATATATGAATATTGAAAATTTCACAATAATTCTTACAAACATAATAAATATATGATTGTTAATGTGTAAATCCAAATTTTCTAATTAGAGACTAATTATTTTGGTAGCTAAAATCTGATAGCTAATGTTAGTAACCAATTTATAATTGAAATTATTTTAATTATCAATTAGAGACCAATTATAATTTTTTGAAACTATTTTAGTTGTCAAATTGGTCACTATATAGTGACTAATTATTTTTTGTCACTAAAATTAATAATTATTCAAAAGTTTTATTGTAGTGTACTACGGATTTATAAATTAGATATTTCATTGATAATTATTGTTAAAGTATCCTAAAGTATCAGATACGATACGTGTCGAACACGGATACGTGACTTAAGTTGAAGTATCGGTGCATCATACCTACTTGTTATATTAAAAATAGTGCTATTAGACCCTTGATGAAAAAGACTCCTTATGAACTATAAAGGAATAAATAACCCAACATTGGTTATTTTCACGCTTTTGGTTTTCTTTTTTATATCCTTAACACTATTGGAATTTCTTAGTTGCCACTAAGGTGAGCCTAGGGCCCCAAAATTGTTTTATACATTTAAAAAAATTTATAGAAAAATAAAAATATTATTTTAATTTTAGCACATTTATCTCTCTTAAATTTATATATATATACACTTATAAATAAACTTTTGACATCCTTAAAATATTTCTTAAAAATATGCCAAATTGGAAAAGTTGACTCCAATGTTTATAAAGGTATACTTTTGGGTTAATGAAAAAAAAAAATCAAAAAGCTTATAGAGTTCACAAGTCAAGTACTTTGATCGTTGAAAAAATCATAAATGTTAAATTTGATGATTTTGTACAAACAAATAGGAGGCTATCAAATCTCAAAGATGATTTTGTAAATATATTGATTAAAGCACTAGAAGCAGATCTATATGAGGAAAAAAAATTTAGATGCAATGAAGGGATTAAATAAAAAAAGGCTTCAAATGAAGGTCCATTTGCTTTAGATCACACACATCGGACCCAACACAAGGACTACAGGTTCATTTTGTCTAACCCCCAATGGTAGAGGGAAAGGGAAATTATAAGTACGGGGGTGTTTCTTTTAAATTTTGTTCATAAAATTTGTTTATATAATATAAAAAATTTATTTATTTTAAATTATTTTTTAATTTTAAAGTATATAAAAATTAAAAAAAAAAAAAACGAATCAAGATGGACTGTCCCGCCAGTTTAACGGGTTGACAGTTCAACTGGTACGTCTTTTTCTTAACCGGCCTGACCCCTTTGAGATGCCTAATAAATACCATATCCTCCTTCAAAGATTGACATCTTTTACTTTTGTTTCCCAACTGGAACAAAAGAATGTTGAAGAATTTGGCTATTGAAGGTTGGATCTTAGCCATGGAGGAAGACCTCAACGAGTTCACCACAACTCAGAGTGTGATCATAACATGGTGAATCTTCCGCAACAAGCTCAATAAAGAAGGAAAAGTGGCAAGGAATAAAATTAGAACGGTAGCACAAGGCTATAATAAGCAAGAAGGTATAAATTTCAATGAAACCTTTGATCCAGATGTACGCTGAGAAGCTATACGGATTCAATTAGTTATGTTGCTCATAATTAAAATCATGAAGCTTTTTTCCAATTGGATTTTAAAATCAGTTTTCTAAATGATTTCATCGAAGAAAAAGTCCTTGTATAAAAACCTCCAAGTTTTGAACATCTTTCAAAATTAAACCAATTTCTTAAACTTAAAAAGACTATTTATAGTCTTAAACAATGTCCAAGAGCTTTGTATGATAGACTAGGCGATTTTCTTTTGAAAAGTGGCTTTGTGAGAGGAAAGAATCATACAACCTTATTCCAAAACGAAAGCAATAAAGATTTTCTTGTTGTACAAATATATATTGATGATATTATGTTTGGTGTTACAAATGCAAGTTTTATAGGGACTTTCTAAGTTCGTTCTGAGCGATTTTGAAAAATGAGCATGATGGGAGAAATAAATTTCTTCTTAAAACTCTAGATCAAACAAAAAGTGAAGAGCATAAGCATACATCAACAGAAGTACTTCAAAAAGACGCCGAAGAAGTTCAACATGATAGACTCAAAGCCAATGAACACTCACATGCATATAAACAAAGACGAGAATATTAAGAAACCATATCAAATTATCTATTGAGATATGATTGGATCTCATATTTATTTAACTTCAAGCAAATTTGATATTATACATAACATATGTATATGTGCATGGTTTTAGTCACATCCAAAATCATCTCATTTGGAAGTTGTTAAAAGAATATTTTGGTACCTTGTGGGGTCTACTAATCTATGTTTGTGTTATGAGAAAAATCTGAGTTTTAGTTTAGAAGGACACCCTGAGGCAAACTAAACTGAAGATAGATGGGATAGAAAGAGCATTGGTGGAGGACGTCAACTCCTTATAGCTTGTTTGATCTCATGGTGAAGCTAGAAATGAAAGTCAATAACTTTAGCTTAATAAGTCATGCCATGTGCTAGAATGTTTGTTAAAGAAGATGGTGAGATCTTAGATGATCTAATCTCTAAAATCCACTAGACAGTCTAAAACCAGTAGACTATGTAGTGGTTTTGATGATAATTTACACTCTAAATGTTATGAGTTTAAAATTATATGAACGTTTTAACGTGTGTTTTTGTGATAACTCAAGGAAACTTTAGACCATATACAATTTTATCTTTATGTCTTACAACAGACATTCTAATAGATTAGTACTTGGGAAAACTCACTCACGAGGGAAACTTCCATGGCTAAACTTCAAGAGTGGAAGCTAGAGCAGCACTTGATTTTCTATAAATATAGGGCATGTCCCTGGAATTCATATGCTGATTTTGTAAATTAGTTTTAGAGAGAGAAACTCCTTAGATAATTTTAGTTCTTATTATATATCTTTGTAAAGTTATGGAAGGAGGAAAACTACTCCAAGTTCTTATTGTATTCATCATCATGAGCAACTAAATCTTTCCTAGTTGGGATTGAATGTAACTTCTAAACTCTTTTTGTATTACACTTGATTATATATTTGTTGTGTTCTTGATTTACATGTTGGTTACTTGATTTGTATTGAATTCCATGGTGATTTGGCCAATCATCATACCTTATCAACACTAGATCCAAAGACATCTAATTTAATGTTTAGATCCAATCAAATCTCCTAATGCTTGGCCTATACCTGACATGAATATGTGGCTTTAGTTGGTTTAAAGTGTCTTGTTCTCAATGCAAGGGTTCCTCCATCTGGATGGGGACATCCTGTGTCTAATATCCTTAGGTTCTAACTCTCAGACATGAGGTTTGATCTACAATTGAAACATACTTCCAGGAACACTAAAATAAAGAACACAATTTATAGATAATAAGGACAATATAATTGAGTTGAGAAGTCAAATTCAATCCCAACACCTTAATCAATATCGCCTCTCTCAACTTAGTTTTAATCTATTTTAACAATACCAAACCAAACCCTTTTAATCTATTAGAAGGATGAACTACTAAGTAGGAGGAGGAAGTTCAAAAGTGCTTAAAAGATCTGAATCAAACAAAAGAAGTTTCCTCTTTTGCAGCCCCAATATTGGAGCTCAAGCCCAAAAATTAAAAATAATAGTACTAGTCAAAATTGGAGCTGAAGCAGCTTCCAAGCCATCTTAAGTATGTTTTCCTTGGAAAAGATGGTTGTTAATCAATGATTCTGAGCAGTACAATCACAAGTGAGGAAGAAACCAAGTTAGTAGAGGTGTTGAAGGCTAACAAAGGTGCAATAGGTTGGACGTTATCTACTTGAAAGGTATTAGTCCATCCTATTGTATGCACAAAATCTCGATGGAGGATGAGTAAAAACTTGTGGCTTAACCCCAAAGACTTCTCAACCCCACTATGAAGGAATTGGTAAGAAAGGAATTGACATAGCTACTTGAAGCTGAATGATATATCCAATATCAGATAGTGCTTAGCTAAGCCCTATGCAAGTTATTCCTAAGAAAGGAGCGATGATAGTGAATGTAACATCCCAGTAGGATATTACTTAAAATAAATAATTAAACAAGGCGTAAATAAATACCTCATTTATTAAATAATCCATTTCCCAAAAACACAGGAAATTTTTATAACTTTAAAACATTAATAGTCCAAATATTCTAAAATTCAACTGTACAACTTTAAGACCAATCTCCAAAACCATAAAAATTGTAATCAAATTACATGAAATTAAATAAAAATAGTTATAAAATTCCCTCGTACTCTGAGCCCATTCTCCGCCACTAAGCGTCTCCTAGCACACCTGAAACATCATTTACTCCCGAATAATAAATTACACGATCATCGCCACACACAAACAGATAGGGTGAGCTATGCACATAAACATAAATAAATATGAAATAATTTCCCAGCCCATTCATAAATATTTACTGGTTTCCAAAACACCACATTCCCACACTCATAACCAACATGAGTTCATGCATGTACTCTAAATCTGGGATTTCATGTGCTTCCACGACCCTCCTCGCTCGTGGTCCAACCTGTAACATCCTATCAGGATATTACAGATTTAAAGTAAATAAAATAAATAAAGTCATAAGAACGTCACATTTATGAATAAACCTCATTTTTCAAAAGCGCGGGAAATTTAAAACTTTATTATTAAAATAAAGCATCCATAATTCGTAATACAAAATTGAAAGTCTAATCCAAAATAGACCATGAGCCCTTACAATTTATTTCAATTCAAAGATAGAAAATATAAATATAAAAATCCCATACTATCCCTCGCTCCGTGTCTAAGCATCACCAGCACCACCTGCATCAACATCCTCTGCTCACGTGTACCGCGCACACGATCACCGCCAAACACAAGCAGATAGGGTGAGCTTAATAAAATCAACATACAATCAAATTGATATACATATAAGTGGTCATATATATATATATATATATATATATATATATATATTTCGTTCGTGTTCTACCTCTTTTTAGTGATTACCCCAAGGTAATTTGCTGCCAAACCTATCGGCCACAACCGACAGAGCACGTGCGGGAAACCATTGCTACGGATCATAAACTGTAACGCCAGGTGGAGTTCCCAAATATGAACATAGTTCGCATCGTCCCAAGACTACCAAACTCGTCAATCAACTACTGAGGAGAGTATTCTATCTGGACCCATCCGTACTGGCCACAACCAGCACACTCACATCGGCAACACTCGCCAACCCGAGCTATACTCAAGGGTTCCTCGTGTTCATCCGCCATCCCGAGCTCAACTCGAGGGCTGCCATTCTGAGCTCAACTCGAGGAATGCTACGTGCTTAACCCGTATCCCGAGCTCAACTCAAGGGATACGTTTCGAGCTCAACTCAAGGAACCCAACATTCTTACCTTTAAAGCATCACCAAAAGTCTTGTAGATCACGCCTACAAAGTCCAACGACTAGGACTTACAACAGCCAAATCGTTTAACGGGGGACACGTACCGCTAGGTGCTACCAGCTTCCAGGCCGCTTGGCGAGGGACACATACCGTCAGGCGCCAAGCACCTCAAAACCACCAAGAATGGAAGTCATCGCCTGGCGGGACAGTTCACACTGCCAGGCGCATCCACGCTAAAACCTTATTGATTCCACCTCAACCGCTTAGCGGATCCACCTTCACCGCTAGGCGGAGTTCATATCAGACCCCACTGACGCTGTGGTTATCGCCTGGCGGTCTAAAACCACCGCCAGGTGCTATATCAGTACAGGCACAATTCTGGTTCCTTTGCAATTCTGCACAGATTAAACTACTCACCTAAGCGAGAGTATCTTTTGCTCAACATTGACACAGGTCGCCCAAGCGGTAAGTGCGAACCAAAACCAGAAAGGAGGTTCTGCAACTCTCGCTTAGGCGAGCGTGACTCGCTTAGGCTAAACTTGTAGGGTTTCATCTCTGGTCACGCACACAACACTAGCAGACATGCCAAAACTTATACCAATCCACACCATTCGTTTGAAACTAAGGCACACCCATGTGAGTACAATTTAGGCATCACGTAGACTCCAATAATCCAGGTTTGCACAATTACAACACATACATGGAATAATCTCATCATATTCACACAATTCGGTATAAACAGCCCTATGAAACAGTACCAACACATAAACCCCAAATTCACTTCATGGCAGTACAAAATTCATGACATAAATCCATCACAATCATGCAATTTTCTCCGAAATCTATAATTATGGTTTTAGCTCCCCTAACCTGAAATTCTTGATTAAAAATTGGGAAGAAAATGGAGGTTCCTTGGTTCACCAATGCTTTGCTTCAACCTCTCTCCCAATTCAGCCCTTGGACACCCAAAAACTCACCTCTCACTCTCTAATTCGTGCTCCTTTCAAAGCCGAATATCAGCACTGCCAAAACCCTTCTTTTCCCCCAAATTGGCCCTTATATATGTGTCTAAAATATATTTTTAAAGACTAAAACGCAAATGGAATTAATGGTGGGTTTATTTCCATTCAAAGGCAATTACTTAGTGGTTTTGTATTATTTTTCCAGCCCTTTGGCTGCCTCCTCATTCTAGTTTTACCTTTGCCCCTTCACCTCCACTCCAAACTAGAACTAGCAAAAATAAAGCCTACTTTATGCACATCAAGGTTTGAACTCATGACCCTCACTCATAAGGCCAAAGCACAACCATTATGCCAATTCTGATTTAGTGATACTATTAAAATCCTATTATTATAATACCACTCACTAATCACAAATATATTATCAAAATTAATAATAATAATGAAATAACACATAATTGGCAAACATAGGACTAGAACACAAGTCCTCACACACAATCAAGTACTCTCAACCACTTGAGCTAGTACTATTCCACGTCATACTAATCTCATTTAATGTCATTAAAGTTACCACCTCCCACATTTAGTTAATTAATTAATTTTGCACGGGTCTTACAGTGATCCAAAATGAGAACAATGAACTCATTCCCACTAGGACGATGAAAAGGTCGAGAATGTGCATTGACTATAGGAAATTGAACCAAACCATTAGAAAAGATCACTTCCCACTTCCATTTGCAGATCAAATGTTGGAGAGACTTGTTAGATAAGTATACTATTGCTTTTTAGATGGATACTCGGGCTATAACCAATAAAAGTAGATCCATTGGACCAAGAGGAAACAACATTTACTTGTGCATTTGGAATCTTTGCATAGAAAAAAAATTCCATTTTTCCTTGGACTGCTCCAACAAATTTTCAGAGGTGTATGCTATTCATATTCTTAGATCTAATTGAGAAATGCATCGAGGTATTCATGGATGATTTCTCTGTTTTTTGTTCATCATTTGATGACTGCCCTTAAAACCTCATTGTGGTATTGAGAAGATCTGTGGAAACCAATTTAATCTTAAATTGGGAAAAATGTCATTTCGTGGTGAAGGGAGGAATTGTCCTTGGTCATAAAATTCTAGAGAGAGGAATTAATAGTAAAACTTCCACCACCTACAAATGTCAAAGGAATTAGAAGTTTCTTATAGCCTGTTGGATTCTATAGGACGTTCATTAAGCATTTATAAAAGATTGCTAAGACTCTAAGCAACCTCTTGATCAAGGATAAGAAATTCAATTTTGATGAAGAATATGAAGAAGCCTTTGCCACGCTTAAGTAGAAATTGAGATCAAGACCAATAATCAATGCACCAAATTGGAATCTTAACTATGAAATTATGTGTGATGCAAGTGATTATGTTGTGGAAACTATGTTCGGGCTAAGGAAGAACAAACAATTTCATGTCATTTACTATGCCAACAAAGTGCTTAATGAAGCATAAAGTAACTATATAACAATAGAAAATGAGTTTCTAACTATTTTCTTTAGACTAGAAAAGTTCAGAACTTATCTCATTGGTTCTACAATCACAGTTTTCACTGACCATGCAGAAATCAAATACTTGCTTACAAAACCCGATTCAACGCTTAGGCTGATTAGGTGGATACTCTTACTGCAAGAATTTGATTTGGTGATCAAAGACAAGAAAGGCAGTGGAAATATGGTGGTTGATCATTTAACTAGACTGACCAACTTTGAAATCATGTGCAAAGAAGAAGAAATTATGGACATATTCCTTGATGAGAAGCTGCTTGCAATCAAAGAAAGGCCTTGGATGTTTGGGATAAGCCTTGTCTCTTTAAAATAGATGTAGATGAATTGGTGAGAAGATGCCTATTTGGTGATGAAATTAAAGATGTTCTATCGCATTGCCATAATTCACCATATAGAGGGCCCTATAATTGGGACAAAACAGCAACCAAGGTATTACAATTAGACTTTTATTGGCCTAACATTTTCAAAGATGCTCATGAACATTGCAGAAGATGTGATGAGTGTCAAAGGAGTTGTGTTATCACGAAAGGAAATGAATTACCCCTGCAAAGTATGTTAGAAGTGAATTTTTTTAATTTTTGGGGGATAGACTTTGTTGGACCACTCCCTATGTCCAATAATCCTGAGTACATCCTAGTTGTTGTGGACTATATGTCAAAATGGGTTAAAGCCATAGCTACTCAAAAGGTTGATTCAATAACAATGGTCAAGTTCCTAAAGAGGAACTTATTTTGCAGATTTGGAACACCTAGAGTCCTTATAAGTGATGTAGGATCCCACGTTGGAGAAAGGAGGAAGTTGCATATTCATGAATTGAAAGAATGAGGCTGCAAGCCTATGAATCTTCTAGGATCTACAAAAGCAAAGTAAAGACATGATGGGAAGATTCTAAAAAGAGAATTCAAAAAAGGGCTACAAGTTTTGTTGTTCAATTCAAGGCTTAAGCTTTTCCCAAGAGAGATTAGATCAAAGTGGTCAGGACCTTTCATTATCATGGATGTTATACCATATAGAGCCATAGAGATAGAAGATCCTAGAACAAATAAGAGTTGGGTTGTGAATGGATAAAGATTGAAGATTTATCATGGTGGAGACTTTAAAAGAAGCACCATGTTCACCAAAATTGAAAGATTAAATGAAAAAAGGCATCAAGCTAAAAAAGGTTAAACAAGCGCTCTTGGGAGATACCCTAAGTTGTTTATTTTGTGCATAATATGTTTTTAATTCTTAGAATTTGGATGCATGTAGTTTAGGTTTCTATTGGCTGAGGTGTGTAAAGAGGAAGTAAACAAAGTGGTCAAAACAACGTTCTAACTAATCTAAATATTTTTGGCTTGAGCCCCAATTTTTGTTGCCCAACCACAAAACGCAAGATTTAAAGGAGCAGATTTTAAATTTTCAAAACTAAAACATATATAAACTACCACTCACCCTTTTAAACCCCACTACTCCCTACTCATTTTGTTCACTCTCTCAACTCCCACTAACCAAAATTCTCTGAGTTTAGTGCATGACAACATCAAACCCTCATCTGCATTTGCTAGAAGAAGCATCCAGGTAACAAAATTTTCACTGTTCATCATCTCGAAGTCATTTTCTTCAAGCTTAGAGTTCGTTCAAGCACAACCAATGAACTATTACTGCAAAAATAAACTTTCTTCTTGATTTTCAATGAAAAAGCAATATGATCAAGGAGTTTGCTTGAGTTGTCAACTACGTTTTTAAGAAAATCCAAATTTTGGAATGATCAACACCTTGAATTTTATGTTTTTAAGTCATGCACATGCATTTAACTATGAAAAACACATTTTTATGTTCATGTATCTGCATTGATGAGTAAATTGTATTATAAATTTTATTTGGATTGATTAGAGTTACTAACCTAGTTTTGAAGAATAGGGATTATGAAGTTGATGTTTCGTTTCTCATGAGTGTAGGATGACACTAAGAAAAAACCAAAAGATTGCTGCTTCAGGCAAAAGGAAAGGAATGACCAGCGAGGTAGCCCCAATTGCAATGGAATCTACTGATGGATCATCCACTAGGACAACACCTAATGTTCCTACACCAATTCCACATAATAAATGTGATGAGCCTAAGTTCAATCCAAGGGAAGAAATAAGGATGAAACAAAAACATGAAAAAAGGCAAGAGAAGGGGCCAGAAAAGAGGCCTAAGCCTGAGAAAGAGAAAATCCAATTCCTGAAATGTTGAGCAAAACAAACCTCCCAAAGTGAATCATCCACAAAAGGAAATTGTCAACACTCAATTTTGTCCGATTAATAAAAATAATTAACTAAGATTTTTTTTTAAAAAAAGAAAATAAAAAAAAACATTACAAAAATCAACATTAATTTGAATGTACATATATACTCCTTTTCTTTTATTTATTTATTTGTTTTTAATTTTAATTTTAATTTTAATTTTGTCTTGCTTTTTATTTATCTATTTTATTTATTTTATCTTGTTTTATTTTATTTTATGTTATTTTATTTTATTTTTTACTTCACTTTATCTTATTTTATTTTATCTTTTTTAATTTCAATTTCCATTTTATTTTTATTTTCACACCATTTTGTTTTTCTGCTCTTAAAAAATATAAAAAAATATATATGAAATAAAAAAAATAATAATGAGAATCATTTGACTTGACTCTGCCATGCAAAATATGGTCAAATTCATACGTTATCTGGTATTGGGGGGTTTGGACAGAAAAGGAAGAAAGGTTGGGTATTGATGTGTCACTGTGGCAGCAACCAGAGGAGGCAGTCTGAGCATAGCAATGCAGCCATTGTGATATGTTGTAACCTCCATCTCCATTTACAATGTACCTGCGTCATCTAAATAAAAAAAAAAACAAAGAACCAGAAACCAACCATAGCAAGTAACATCAACATCATGTAATACACTCCGTTCACCTTCACATGGTAACCCAGAACCCAAAACCAATTTCTTCTTCTTCGTTCTTCCTCCTGCAATCCAAAAAAAATCAGACACACTTCACTGCCACTCTTTATTTTCTGATCAATATAGAACAACCCCAAACTCCCTCGTCTTCCCCAATCGGCCATATCCCCAACCAGCCATATCCAATCGAAACAGAGAAATCAGAAGCAGAAAATAAAGGGAAGAGAAACCCGAGGCCGCCGGCGATTCGAAGCTCTGAACGGGAGCGTGGTCGCATGACGGTGGTGCGGTGGTGCGGTGAAGCAGGCAGAGGCAATCGGTGACGGTGGCGGGGTGTCGTCGACGAGCAGACGCGCGTCCCGGCGGCTGGAGTCGCGTTGATGGTGTCGAGAAGAAGAAGGAGCGTGAGGGAGAGTTCCAGCGTTCATTAGGGTTCTCGTTCCTTTTCTCTCAAAAATTAGATCAGCCCCACTTTTGCTCCGTGCACCTCCCACCTTAATATCTGCACCCCCTCTTTGTGTTGCTTTACCGTTTGTACCCTTTCAGCATCTTTACTCCATTAAAGTTTTTACTCTCCACACCTCCATCCGTATTCTTCGCACCCCCTCCATTACCATATGCACTCCCTTTTTTATCTCAGACACCTCCACGTTCTTTTTTTATTTTCTTCGTACACCTCCATTTGTGATAACCCCGCACCCTCGCCTTGTTTTGCTTGCCGGGCTTTTGTTGCATTTTTACTTCCTCGCGCACCTCCACAATTACTAATCCCGCACCCCTTCACACACTTTGTACTCCTATTTTGGATTTGTTTTATATTTTACTAGCCGCACCACTACCTTTAATAAACACACCCCATTTACTTCATATACCTTCCACTAATCACTCACACACCCCCATATTTTGTTTCCCACTCTCACCCTTCTTAATTAAATTATTTCTTTTTATTTATTTATTTTTTTTTCTTTCTTTTATTTTTTTTATTATTATTTGTTTATTTTTGTTCATTTATTTATTTATTTTTATTATTATTATTATTTATTATTTATTTATTTATTTTTTATTTATTTATTTTTATTTATTTTTATTTTTTTTATTATTCCTAGGAAACCAAATATTTGAAAATTATTAAAAATTACAAAAAAGAAAATAGAAAATCTAAAAAAATGAAAATTATTCTCTTTCACTTTACTGTGTCTGTCCGGTCGCTCGCACCGTGTGACACTTATTTTCTAAAAATACCAAAAATAGTTTCTTTTCTCTTTTAGTGTCTGTCCAATCGCTCGCGTCGCGTGACACATATTTTCAAGTAATTCAAAAATACCAAAAAATACAAAATTTTCAAAATACAAAAATCTCAACATTTTCAAACAAACAAGCTTTTTTTAAAGAACTACGTAACCCTGATTTCTCATTTTGAATGAGAATACGTAGGACCAAGGTCAATCCTTGTCGGGCCCAAAAAATTAAAAAAAATATATATTTTTGTTTCTTTTTAACATCTTTGTCTTGTTATTTTTGGGGAAAATTAATATTTTGAAAATCACATCAGCTTTGCATTTTTAATTAAAGGTACCGCCCTTGGGCGGGCGCTGTAGGGTGCTAACACCTTCCCGACACGTAACCGACTCCCGGATCCAAAATCTGGTTTTCCGGAGACTTGTCTTATTTTGATGGTTTTCCATAGTTCTCCAGAATAACTATGGTGGCGACTCCAAATCTCCTTTAAACTCGTTTTCTTTTCTGGTTCGTCGTCCCGTCGCGATTCCGGTTGCGACAGAAATCCTTGTTCCAAAAGAGGAGAGGCATGACAGATTCAAATTCCTCACCAAGGCCAAGCAATTGAGATTTGTAACATCCCTACTGGATATTACTTATTTAAAATAAAGAAATAAGAAAAAAAACATCAAACATCAAATCTTTTATTATTCCCAAACGCGGGAAAATTCAAAATATCATTAAATGCGCCAAAACTATTTAATAATAGTAAATAAGATTATTACAATTTTCCAAAATCCAATAAAATAGCAACAACATAATAAATTCCTAAATTCAACCCAAGCTATCCCCTCTCTCAATCTCAAGCGTTAGCAGCATCACCTATATCATCATCTGCTCCCGTGTAAAGAATTACACGATCATTGCCAAACACAAATAGAAATGGTGAGCTTAATAATAAAAGAAAACTCATCAATTAAATAATATAAATACACTCAGTTATATTATTATAGTTAGACCTTAGCCAACTCCTTAATGCCCCAAGGCTTTTCAACCTTCAATTTACACAACATAATTAGCCATCGACTTAGGATTTATGATGCTCACACAAACCTGCCCACTCGTGTTCTTGTCTCTACTAACCTTCCCGCTCGTAGTCCTACTCTACGGACCTACCCGTCCGTAGTCCAACACTTGTGATTCACCAGCTACGTACCTCCCTGCACGCAACATCTCTCAAATGTGAGCACGGAACATACAAACCTACCTCGCTCGTATCCCCACATGACAGTAACTGAGTATAAACCTCCCCGCTTATACCATCACATGTTAACCACCTTCCATGAACCTACCCGCTCATGGCACAGCATCTCCTGATCCACGTCTGCATCAATGCACAGCTAGAAGCCTTAGCATGAGCGGGCGGGCCTTTTTCGCTTAAGCTAAGCTTTCTCGCTTGAGCGAGCGTGCTCCAGTGGCTCACTGCGAAGTATGGCTTAGGCGAGCTCTTCTCGCCTGGGTGAGATCGCCCTTCGCCTAAAACCAAAACTCTCGCCTAGGCGGCGAGTTAAGCAAAAACACAAGGTCACGCACGAGTTATCGCTTAAGCGAGAACCTCTCGCCTGAGCGAGATAACATGTCGCCCAAAACCTAGGCACTCCGCCTAAGTGAATGGCTCGAGCAGAATCAAGGTCAAGACTGCTACTTTCGCTTAGGTGAGCCTTGCTCGCTTGGGCGAGAATATCATGTCTTCCCTGTTCTCGCACGCAAATACAAAAACACCATGCCAAATCATGTTTCAGACATTACCAAGCAATTCCAGAACATCAATAATTATCATGAACGTGTTTTGAACCCAATTTAACCATCACAATTTGAGATTAATTAACAATAGCCATATCATGCAAAAATCTCAAATTATTCATACCCAAACATATAATAGGCTTTTCCAACACTGTTAGAACAACAATTCTCACATCATATTTACACAAGTACAAAAATTCCATAAGCATAAAATTATGAGACAAGGGCTCTCAAACATGCGCATAACCACAGACACTAAAATAGCTCCCCTTACCTGAAAAATCCTTGCTCCTAACGGTCTTTTAGCCCTTTTTCTTTATGATCCCAAATAGCCTTCCTTTGCCACTCCAAAAACTCAGCTCTCACACTCCCAAAGCAATTAGAATGGTTCTGTAAACCTCTCTTCTCAATCCCTCACAAAATTGCAGTCTCAAAACTCTCCCAATTGCCTTATTTTCCCTTTTTATATGATCCTAATTATGGTTAAATGAAAAAAAAAACGAAAATTAATTTTTCATTGACTATAATTGCCTATGGGTTGTTTTCCCAGCCTCCCTTGGCTGCTCATTGTCTCTAGGGTTTCCCCACCCTTTCACATTCAAACCTCAACTGTATTAGCAAAAATAAAGGGTTAATTTCGTTCTGAGCAAGATTTGAACACACAACCCTGAAATTACAAAGTTAAAGCACAACCAATTCAACCAATTCATGTTTCATGATAATATCTATAATTTTAGGATTACATTATCACTATTCCCATTCAATATATAGCATAAAAAGAAATGCACCATTTAAAACAACATACAATTGGCATACATAGGACTCAAACCCAAGTCCTCTCACACAATCAAGTACTCTTAATCGCTTGAGCTAGTACTTTTCCATATCACAACAATATGTATTAAATGTCATAAAGGCTACTACTACCCGCATTTATTAAATAATTATTTATTTAAATTATTTAATTTTCTCGGGTCTTACAAGATTTCCCCAACTGTAGGAAAGATCAATCTTGGTTGAAAGGAGAGTGGAAATTGAAGAAGGTGACTATGAGGAGTTCATGAGACTTATAGAGCTAATCAGGTAGGAGAAGTTGATCAAACCTGCCAGTCACTATAATGAGTTGATAGTGAGGGAGTTCTTTGCCAATGCTTACCCTCTTAAGCAAAAATCTGAGAAGTCAATATCATGCTGGGTTAAAGGAAAGAAGGTGTTGTATGATAGAGACACAATTAAAGAGTTACCTAGATTGGTGGAGCCACATTTGAGGAGGAAAGAGAAGAATTTTAAAATTTGATGAAGGATGTTAGTCCACAGGGGCTCACTACCTTTTTATGTGTAGCTGGAAGGACTTTTGAGTTGTGAAGAACTGGCAAACCTCAAAGATCCCTAAAGAAAGCATGAGAACAACAACATAGATGTGGATAAACTTCCTTTTTGCCAACGTGATCCCCAACTCTCACGTAGCTAGTTTCATCATTCCTCAAGCTCAACTGATTTTTTGCATTATGCAAGGCTAACTGCCAGATGTAGCTGACATGATCGTAGAGAAAATATTCAAGATAACTTTGTTAGAAACCAAATCCAGAGCACTTCCAAGCCACTTGCTTTGCCAAGCCTTATTATTGAGTTGTGCTAGATGTAAGGGGTGGAGATACCTTCTCAATCAAGGAAGAAGTTGAGGTTTCCAATTAACAAGGCATATATATCAGGCAAACTGCATCAATACACTAGATAATATGCAAGGTACTGCACTTGAGCCACAACCCAGCGTCATAGCACAACATCAACACCAGTAGTTCAAGAAGCTAGAAGATTCCTTACAATCAATTGAATCATGTATTTCATTCATGTAGTAGCAACCAACAAGGCCCAAATGACCCTCTAACAACAAAATTTGAACCAACCTCTTCAATGCACTACACTACCCTTGAGCAATTTATGACTTTCACAACTTGGCCCGAGGATAGTCCCTTTCAAGAAGGAGGGGTTGGAGGTGCAACACAAGGAACACCTAGTTCAGCACCTAGAGAAACATAAGGTGCAAAAGCAAAAATTGAGCAATTGCCTAAGCCACAGCCTAAGCCTGAGCTAGAACAACATAACTCAAGCAACAAGACTAGTATTGATGTTGGTGGATCAGGAAACATGGAAGGCACCAATGAAGCTGCTGAAACCACATAAGAAAAGGACACTAATACTGATAATGGTAATTCTAAGGAAACTCAAGATGATCCCCTCATTTGGACATTAAAAAATGTGAGAGAGGAAGGAAGTGAACAACCTTCCAGCAATATGGAGGTAGCAGAGCAGGAAGTAGTTGAACTAGAGAAGGAAGGAGAAAGCTTTGAGGAATTCTTTGACTTTGAGAAAGTATCCAGATCATCTGATCTAGAGGAGTAGTGAAGAGCCACCCCCCACCATTAACCAAAATACAGTTCTTTTTAAATTTTTTGCACTTTAAATTCTACATTTTAATTTCAATTTTTAGTGTTTTTAATTCTATTTTAGACTAAGGTGTTTGATAGTTAAGTATGCATGTCTTAGCTAATCTATTTTAGGATGTAAATACCTTTTGGACATGGTTGGATTAAGAACCAAGCAAGAAAAAGAAAAACACACTTTGAAACTATTTTGAAAAATTGAGAATGTAAGAAATGAAAGAATGAAGAACCAATAGTGTTTAATAGAAATTGATGCAATATAAGTAAGTTCTTAGTTAAAGGTTGACACAAGAAAATGAATCCAACCTTGTGAGATGAGGGAGCCAAACAGTTTATGTGAGAATGAGAGAAAGCACCTAAGTGATTGAGCCACGAGTTCTGTGTCAAATTTCTGATGCTTATTAAGCATGATTGGCTTAGAAAGGATCAAGTTGATCACAGACAAAGTGATAGTCCACTTCGATATGTTTGGTGCACTCATGGAAAACAGGATTAGTGGTAATGTAAATAGCAAATTGATTATCATAATAGAGTTTTATAGGGCTATGATCATTGATACCAAAACGTGACAAAAGTTCCTTCAGCAATTTTAGCTAACAAATGGTAGTAGCCATAAAACGATATTCTACTTCTGTGGAAGAATGACGCACAATGTGTTGTTTTCTAGTTTTCCATGAGATGGGTGAATTTCCAAGAAGAATAAAACAACCATTAAGAGATTTTCTAGTCAAAGGACAACCAGCTCGATCTTAGTCATACCAAGCATAAAGTTGTAAATCTCAATCAGCACTTAACAAAATTCCTTGTCCAGGATTAGCCTTTAAAAAACGCACAACGAAGGGCAACCTCCTAATGTTCCTGTCATGTTGCATAAACTATGCAAGTGTATGCACACAATAAGAAAGTTCAGTCCTAGTAATAGATAGGTAGATTAATCGTCCTACCAAGCTTCGATATTGTTCTGGATCTGGAAGAATAACACCTTAAGCTTCTAACAATTCTGCTTCAAATATAATATCCAACGCATATTTGCGTTGACACAAGAAAATTCCGTAAAGAGTTATGAGTCACCTTAATGCCTTGAAAATATTTCAACGATCCAAGATCTTTCATGTGAAAACATGAACACAAGTATGTTTTGAAGGCTTTGATAACAACGTCATTATTGCCAGAAATCACGAGATCATCCAAACAGACAACACATGGAGTTGCACATTTTTACGTTTTAGTGTAAATAGTGAATGATCAGAAGCGGATTGTGTAAATCCATAGTGTTTCAAAGCACCAACAAATTTTGCAAACTAGCATTGAAGAGATTGTTGCAAGCCATACCACGACTTGTTAAGTCTACTAACTTTTTTGAAGTTCCAGATCAAAATCTAAAGGAAGTTTCATATACACCTCTTCTTCCAAGTCTCCATGCAAGAAAGCATTGTGAACATCCATTTGATGAAGCTCTCAATTTCTAGCAACTGCAAGAGCTAGAAATGTGCGCACAATTACCATCTTTACAACAAGACCGAAGATTTTAGTATAGTCAAGTCCTTCAACTTTGTTATTTCCTAGTATCACTTAATGGGCTTTAAATCGCTCAACCAAACCATCATATTTATACTTGATTTGGTAAATCCACTTGCTCCCAATAGCTTTCTTTCTAGGTAGCAACAATTTTGTGCAGGTCCTATTATTTTCCAATGCTTCTATCTTGGTCTGTATGGCTTACTTCCATCGGTCATCTTTCATAACTTCAACAAATGACTTAGGTTCAGTGCTTGCACTGACGGTCGCCAGAAAATTACTAATATATATATATAATTTTTACATTTTTTTTAAACATAAAGTTTAATTATTTTTATTTTATTTACTTTTTAATACATTATATAAAAATAAAAATTATATATATTATTTTATTTTTAAAATATATTAAAAAAATTAAAAAATCGTAAAATATATAAATTTAAAAACGGTTACCTTTAAAAAATAAAAAATAATAAATAATAAAACAATAAACAATAAACTAAAAAAAAAGATAATTAAAAGTAAAAAACTTTAACTTTAACTAAAAGTAAAAAAGGATAAAACAGAATAAATATTCTATTAATTTAAAGTTTAATTATTCTTTTAATTTAATATATTTTTTAATATATATATATATATATA
>Ga0214545_1005906_pt1 | contig 21729 bp, 7 predicted proteins | sample CNSS4metaG_FD_160064 | JGI IMG/M metagenome (GOLD analysis project Ga0214545, IMG submission 160064) | Root nodule microbial communities from cowpea collected in UCLA plant growth center, Los Angeles, California, USA - CNSS4 | ecosystem: Host-associated > Plants > Roots > Nodule | place: USA...
TACCCATACCCATACCCAGTCAAAGCGGGGATTCCCCGTCAAAACGGGGACGGGTTCGGGTGATACCCACGGGCACGTGTTTATTTGCCATCTCTAGTTTAAATCACTTTATAAATAAACCAATATACCCCAAAATGGGATTAATCTAGAGCACAAACATATTCTTAATGAATACAATAATTTGGAGGAATTATACGATGAAAAAACAAAATCATAAAAATGAAAAAAAATGTAATTACGTTAGATATTTGAATTGAAAAAAAAAACTTTACTAAATATGACAATTTTATTTAATTAAGATGTAATTTTAAACATGTATACTGTGCATAAAAATAAGATCCCATCCAAAAATAAGTTGTAAGAAACTTACAATTGCCATAATATTTATATAATTCTCTCGATATATTTGATTTAAAATAAAATAAAAAAGTTGAAACGTCTAAAATTTCAAGTATTTTAACAACTCATCTACGGATTTAATAATGTCCTTATTTTTCTTATAGTATCATATGTTTTGGTGTCAATGTAAATCCATAAAGCAAGTTAACTAAAATGAATCATTGCCCAAAAATTAAGTAATGATTAAAAACATTTCACTGATAACATTCGTTTATCTAATTTAATCAATTCAAGTATATACTACTTTTGAAAGACTATAACAAGTAGGATTAAATGTTTTTGTCCCTTCATTTTTCGTGAATTTTGAAATTAGTCCACTTCGAAATATTGGACAAATTTAGTCCGTCATTTTTTGAAATATGTGAATTTATTTCTTTTAATCAATTTTTGTTAAGTTTATTTGACATTTCAAGTATGTTTCATAATAGTATTTGACTTAATATTAAATACAATCCTGAAATGCGTATAAATCATCAAATAAACCTAACAAAATTTGATTAAAAGGACTAAATTCACATATGTCGAAAGATGAATGACTAAATTGGTTCAAAGTTTCAAAATAGACTCGTTCTAAAATTTATTGAAAGTTAAGGACCAAAAACATATTTAACCCTAATAAGTATTATATCTAGAGAATAATATTTATGTGATCATTTGATTTTGATTGGTCTTTTATTTTGATGAATGTCAAGCTATAGTATTTTTTTTTTGTATATGTTCTATTTTTTTACAAGGGTTAGAATATCTCTCAAATACTCTCTTTAATTTATATTTATTTTTTGATACTGATTAAAAAAAAACAAAAAAAAAAAAAAAAAAAAAAACTTTTTGTTTTAAAATTTTTTTTTTTTATTTTTTTTTAATATTTAAAAAAAAAAAAAAAAAAAAAAAAAAAAACAAACTTGTGTGATCAATATTGATTTCGGGTGATTTATCTAGCTCACTATAAGCTACATTATTAGCTAGATTGTTGTATCATGTTATCATCAAAGAATCAATAAAACTATAGATGTGATAAAAATATGATCCAACAATTAACCATCTTGAACATAATCGAAGTTTCCAATAAGGTTGGTAAATCATGAAAATATTATTAACTAATAGAATAAAGTAATTATAGGTATAATTATAAGAAATTAAAGCATATATAAATTTCAATAAACAAAACACATGTTATTTCAAAAACTTTAAATAAATTACAATTTCTCTAAAATAATACCATAAGGGTTCTTTGGCGAAAAAACTCGAGCACTTATTGGCAACTTTTGTTTGGTAAGTTTAAATTCTAACTCGTAATGATGAAGTGTATATATTATAACCTATTTTATCATATTAAACTTTTTAACAATAAAAAATTTGGGCGAGAGTTATTTGAATTTTATGATTTCTACATGAGTGTGTGACAGCAAATTTTAAGTTTGAATTTTATTCATACATTTTGTTTTTGTTTAAAGTTTTTTTGGCTATTTTATTCTGTACAGCGTGTTCCATTCCACTAATTTGGTCTAAAAAATAAAAAATAAAACTAGTTTTTACTGATTTTTGACTTTTAAAAATTAGTATCGGAGACAGATTCAAATCATTATTATTGAAAATATATACGTTGTGTGCTAAATGTGATATATATAATTTAATGTTATTTATCTTTTCAAATTTAGATTACGATAAAATAATGAATTTGCATTCAAAATTTATGATAAATACAAAAATAACAAATGAAAATAGGAGAGAGACATTTGTAAGAAGAGAAGAGATGTGAGATATAAAAGAAAAAATAATGTTGAAGTGTAGAAGACAGATATTAGAGAAAGTGGATTTTGCAATCTCTTTAAAATATAAGAAAAAAACTGCTCTGATTAAAAAATTATTATTAAACTGTAAAATTAAAGAGTATTACAATTATTTATGTCAATGAACTTTTATAATTACAAAATAAATAAGGGTAAAGATATTTTTAAAGAAAGTGTATACGTAAAAACAGAATACCATCTTAAGGTCTGGTTATAGATTCAAATGGTCCAAATTTTAAAAGTATATTTTTAAACAATTTTTATTTATGAAGAATATATATTATCCATATTTTAACATCATTATATATATATATATATATATATATTCTAAAATATATCTTATTTTAATATTTATAGTTTTTTTTAGTTAATTAAGATTGATATATTGTGTTAATAAATTGAATTTACAAAATTTTGTCTCGTACATAGCAGGTTTTCACCCATCAAAGTTTATGGTTAAATGTAAATATGTTTATATGGTTAATAAATAAATAAAATCCTTTTAATATGATTTCTTGACATAATTATTGTAAAAAATATTATTTTTATCTTGATTAGGTAATAATATAAAATATATTTATGTTAGGTTCAACTTTTTACTAAGTTTTTAAAGAGTTTAATCTGGTTAACTCAATTTCATCTCCCTTAATTAAAGATGTGTATTTTGAAGTAAGAGTGTGTTATTTTTTCAGCATTTATAGGAATTATTTGTCATATATATATAAAATTTTATTTGTGATGTAACTGTTTGAATGTTTCTATCTTATTATTCATTTAGTTTTTATAATCTACAAACTGTAGTCTAGGAAAAAACTTATACTTTCTGATTATATTATTTAATTTTTTTTAAATCCGTATGCATACAATTTTTTTAATTTGTTTTAGCTTTTACCGTTTAAATCTATAAATATTGGAAGAAATTATAAATAACATATGCAAAATACTAAGAGGGGTTATTTTTAAACAGAGAAATAAAGTAAAAGATGAAATTTGTCTAATTGATTAATTAAAATAATTTTTTATTCTTTTAGAAATTATTTGATTTGATTTGATTAATGAATAAATAAATATAATTTGCGTTAGAATTTGTCTTGCAAAAGAAGTATTCCACTAATGTTTTGAACAGTAAAACAAAATTGTCTGAAAATGTGAAACCATGTTTTGCATGGGCTCTGACTGGAGATTGGGTCCAATATAACCAACCCACTATAAAAGCGCTTTTATACACTTTTTTTGAATTCTCTAACCTTTTATTTTTCTTTTCTTTCTTTTGGGAGAAAAGTAAGTAGCATGTCGGAAATCCATATTTTATACACTCACTCACTACTCATAGTTCAATTAAATAAAATGCATTTTTAACGCGTTATCTTTTACTGACTAATTAAAAAACATTATTTAATTTCAATAATAATAAAAAACAATTGACATTAATTAAAGATATATCATAGTATTTGTTAAAAAACATTTAAAATTCTTACATATCTTAAATATGAAACCAATAAAATAGAATATAACTTATTACATTTAAATCTAACATCAAAGAGTAAAAAATTTTAAATTTGACACGATGAGAAAAAGAAATCAGACTTATGAAACATATGGTTCATGAACTTGTAAATATAATGTTTATTCTCTCTAGTATTTGTCGTGATAAAAATATATTATTTTACAAGTAAATTTTTATATAACATTACATTCCAAAAATTTTTATTTAAAAATTAATATATTAAATAATATATGTGGTACATTTCCCGTGTCAACTTAGTGAAGTAAGTGCTGTTTGAATAGATTTTTTTATTAAGTATTCAAAGAAGACAAGTAGAATAATCTAGTTTCCTATTAAAATAAGTTTGTACACATGTTAACAATATTCAATTTAAATCATAATAAAATTTTATTTAATTTATAAAGAAAAAAACTAAATAATATTTTCTTTATCGTTTATTTCTTTGTAAGGAATTTTTTTGACAGTTCTTTCTGCACCACCATAAACTTTAAAATATTTTGGGTAGTAGAATTTATAAATATTTTTTTTCTTTCTCAAATAAGAAACTTTAAATTATGTAATTTCAAAATTGAATGACTACTGAATTATATAATTTGAAAATTATTTTTTCATATTATTTTTTACATATAGATTATATAATTTGAAAATTATTTTTCTCTTAGATTATATAGTCTAACTTTTTTTTAAGAAAAATATGGCTTTTAGAATATACAATTCAAAAGTAAAATTATATCCAAAAGTTATTTTTTAAATTATTCAATTTAAACTTTGATTTTTTTTTAAACTGTTTATTTGATTTAGTAGTGCAGCTGACCTCACGGAAGAAAAAAATTTTGTTGGGTCTTGGCCCAAGTTTTGGATGAGGTTTCTTTGAATTTGAGAAAAAACAAGCTATTTTTTCCAGCACCTCCATAATTTCTTTCTTATCCTCATAGTTCAAATGAAATGACCAACATACCATTTAAGTTAAAAATTATTAAAAAAAAAAAGTAAATATGCTCATTTTAACCTAGTCGCCACACACCTCATACACCTCCATACATAGCCTCTTCTCCACCTCCATAGCTTCTGCATTTTCATTTTCGAAGACGAGTTGCATCTACTCCATGGCAACATTGTCCATCTACATGATGTAGGTGTGGCTAGCTTAAAATGAGTGAAGAAAAGTAACTATCATATTTACTTTTTTAGTTTCGGTTAAATATGTTTCCTATCATTTAATTTTTAATGAAAATTGAAATAAGTTCTTCCTAAAAATATTAAACCAATTTAATCTCTTAATTTTGTAAATGTATGAATTTAGTTATTTTAATTAAATTTTATTAAATTTATTTGATGTTTCAAACACATCTCAGTGTAATATTTTAACTTTTTTACATAGTTTTGATATATGTTCAGTTCAATGTTAACTGAGAAACACGTTTGAAAGGTCAATTTAAAAAAATTTGGTTTAAAAGTCTAAATTCATGCATTTATAAAAATAAAAGATTAAATTGGTTCAAGATTTTCAAAGGGACTAATTCCAATATTTATTATAAGATGAATACTAAAAATATATTTAACCATTTTATTTTTAATAATTTTATAACTTAAAAGAGTATTTTGGTCTTCATTTGAATTATGGGGTGCAGGAAGAAATTATGGAGGTGCAGGAAGAAATAGTCCAGAAATCATTGTAATGAATAGAATTGATTTAATTTGAATGTAAGCTCTAAGAAAATTAAATCAATTTTGAGGTTAGATTGATGATAAGAAAAAATATCATTGAAATTAAACATAAATTAGAGAATAGATTGGATTTAATTTGAACGTAAACTCTAATTCAAACTAAATCTATTTTGAGTTAGTTGGGCTCAGTTTAACGGGTTTTTTTTTGTTTTTTTAAATTTATTAGCACAAAAATATAGTGCTGAAGTTACATACTTATTATGCTATATTGTTTGCTTTCTTATCGGGTTACCCTTTCGATTAAAGTGCCCAAGTCCACTATCTTTAAGTCCCAAAATGCATTTCAAAGCTTTGAAGAATTAAAATCTTAAAGTTTTAGTATTTATATTTGTAGAAACGATATTCTATATTTTATTTTAAATTGTTCTAAAAGTCTTATCTCATAATCATAAATCTTATGATGAAGGGCTGTAAAGTGAAATAATTATAAGTTATAAGTTAATTACATATTACATATTTTTGAATAATATTTTCTAGAGGGAAATGCGTAATCCAGAAAATTTAATACAACCCAGATAATATTTTTCAGAGAGGGTTATATCTTCTTTTTATATACTCTTTTATTCGTTTGTAACAAGGAGATGTGCATGTAGCAATTATGAAGGCGCAAATAGTAATTTTCAAAATTCTGTTTTATTTTTGGCCCTCATGACATGAAAGCAAAAAAGGAGATATAGGATAAGCCTTGATAACTTATCGAGGGCCATTTATTCAGGCCTTTTACAAAACGAATTTAAAAATACATAAAATATAATTGTTTTATTTATTTTTTACTTTTTTAGGTTACAATTATAAAAAAAACATTTAATATTAGACTCTATAAATAATTGTTGAAAATTAAAATATAAATTTACATAATTATTAAACATTCTAATAGTCAACAAAATTAAAATATCAACCAACACAATTAAAAGTAATAAATAATTATAATAAACAAAATTAATAAAAGATTATTGACGGTAGTTTCCGGTTAACCCACCTTTAACATGTTTAATTCATGAATAAGTGAATTGAATTTAGTTTAACCCATTTTGACATTGGATACATATACATTGCTTAAAATAATCTATAAATTAGAAATATGTTTTTCTTTTTCTTTCAAATTTATAAATCGAAACTAAAAAGCTGTAAACTCAGTACTACGTTTATTTTTTTCTTGGTTTATTAAGTTTTTTTTTTCTTTTTAAAGTAGTCTTGGGTTTAAATGCATTATCCCTCGAACAAAAAACAAAACTTGTTTGTGCTATGAAGTTGCAAAATTTAATTTCTCAACAGATACAAAACCAAAAGTACAATTCCCTTTTTAATACTTCAAATATTGACATGAATAACAAAAGTACAATCTATTTTAATATTTCAAACATCTAACGGTATAACTTAAAAAAAAAAAAATTAACTATTTATATAAGATTTCGAAATTTTAAGATTGTTTACAAAATTCTGCAGACAACGTTTAATGCAAGTTCTTAGAAAGTTCTTTGAAACGACAAAAAATGATGCTGTGTAACCGTTGATACTAAATAGGTAGTTGTAATTGTAACCAAATAGGAACATGAATTGTCAAAGTTTGAAGCACAGTTGTCCATTACTTTGTCTTCTACTGGACTTGGGTGTTCTTGGCAGAAAGAGTGGTGGAACACAACACTCAACGGCCACCATCTTAAACTAATTAATAACACAAATTATATTTCTTAGGAATATTGTGTGATGTAAAAAAGAGAATTATTAAATTTAATAAAGTGGAAGTGTTATCATATGTTTTTTCTAAAAAAAAGAAAGAAAATAGTTTTGATTAAAAGTATACAGAATTTTTGATTGATTAAAGTAAAACATTTAATGTGAAAGAAGATATGAACACATGTGTTTGAAGTGATAATAATTATGACAGCATGCGTGGGGTGAGTGCAAAGTGCAACGTCCAGCGTGTCAAACATTGGTACACACACGCCATTGTCTGCCTTGCACGTTTTTGTTACTCTCCTTCTGAAGTAACCACCACGCACACATGCATGCCAACACTCATGCTTCAATATTTTCTGCTAAAAACTACGAAAAACAACTAATTGTTTTCTATATTGAGTTTAGAGTTTTACTAACAATTGCTTTTAATGAGGCAATATAATATTAATTTAATTAAGAAACTAGGCTATTTTATGTTTTTATTATGCTTGAAAGTATGAGTTCTTTTATGAAATAAAAGTAAAATAAAAAAAATATTCTTTTATAAACTAAAATTAAGTTATGAATAAATTTAAAAAAGTTATATAGAATGACTTTTAAAAATCAATTCAGTGGACTTTGTTTCATTAAATGGGTAGGTAGCTCATTTTGACAAACCAATACTGTCGTTGACAGCACAGTAGATTACAAAATTGAATCATATATAATGGTTAATACCACTTTAGTTTTAATATTTATAATAATTATTTAATGTGATTTTTTTCCTCAATGTATTTGAATCATATAAAATGGTTAGGTTAAAACACTCTTTTTTTTCATGTTTTAGTTGAAAAATCTCAAATAGGTCTTAAGATTCTTTTTAGTCTCAATTAGGTCTATATTTTTAAAAATATGTAACAATTAGACTTATTCCGTTAGTATGGTGTTAACGATGTTAAGGATATGCCACGTGTCAGCTTCTCATTCTTTTGAAATTTTTTAATTTCTTTATTTTTTTATAAATTTTTAAATTTTTTTAAATTTTTATTTTTGAAAATTATTCATGCCACGTGTCACATCAATATTGTGCCACGTGTCAAGTCAGTAAGGTAACACATGTCAAGTCATTGTTTGAATCTCAATTTGGTACATATATTTGTTATTTTAATTATATTTCAGTCCATTTTTTTTAATTTTCAATTTCATCCTCTCCAAATTGATATCAAATTTAACTTTTATATAAATTTTATAATGATATTTTTATTACACGTTTTAATAATATTAAGTTTATTTTATATTTTGTTTTAAAATTTTAAAATATTTATTTTAACTTGTTACAAAATTGTTTTAAATAATTTATATACAAATGTTAGAGTTGGTTTAAAATAAAAAATTTTATAAATTTAAATATAAAATTTTAAAACAATTTTGTAAAAAGTTAAAATAAATATATTTAAAAAAAATTTTAAAAATGGACTTAAATGTAATAAAAATAACAAATATATGGACCAAATTGAGATTCAGATAATGATTTGACACGTGTCACCTTACTAAATTGACACGTGGCACAATATTGACGTGACATGTGGCATGAATAATTTTCAAAAAATAAAAATAATTTTTTTTTAAAATTTTAAAAAAAATTTAAAAAATTTAAAAAAAATTCAAAAAAATATAGAGTTGACACGTGACACATCTTTAACATCGTTAACTCTATACTAACGGAATGGGCCTAATTGTTACACATTTTCAAAAATATGAACCTAATTGAGACTAAAAATATCTTAGGACCTATTTGAGATTTTTCAACAAAAACATGGATCAAAGGAGTATTTTAACCTAATGGTTAATACCACTTTAGCTTTAATATTTATAATAATTATTTAATGTGATTTTTTTTTCTCAATGTATTTTTCATATGATATGTCATTTTTCTACCTTTGTCTAGGTTGATTACCATTTTCTCTTTTTTTTTTTTCTCTATTTTTTCCTCTTCTCTTCCATTGTAAAAATGTTGACACCCACTGCCGAAATGTAATTACCCATAGCAGAGATTTTGTTTCCAAATTTTATAAACATCTAAACAAACCTTATTTGCTTAAATCACAAAATTTTATAATTTTTTCCACAGAAATTTTGTAACTCATTAAAAAAAAATCACTTCAAAATTTCGCAACCATTTAATCAACAATAAACTCTATTAACATTCCACCCATCACAGAAATATTACTTCCATCTCTCTCAAGTATTTAATTAACAAACCCTACTTAATCATATAATTACGAAGCCACACTGATATTGGAAACTGAGTAAAAAAAGCAGTTAACTCCACAAACCGAAATTAGAAATCTACAAAATGCAATTGCAATTATCAACCACCACTACAAAAATTTAGTCTTTAAATCTCTCTTATATTCCATCTTAAATCAATTTACAAAAAGAAAAACTATTTTACTATTATTTTTAATTTTCATAAAATAGGATATTTTTACCCCAATAATTAAATACACAACCCACACGATATCCATCTAGATGAAAAGTGTCAAATACGAGATCGAGGAACTACATTAGATAATTAGTATAAAATTGAAACCACGTGTGTTATTAACTCTTTTGTTTTTTTGTTTAATAGAATTTGATGAAATTGGAAGATAATTTGTATTCAAATTATTGTTGGGTATTCTCACTAAATAAAAAGAATCCAAAATATACGGAGGTGTTCTAAGAAACTAATTATTTCGATGGGATTGAGTTATAGTTACACATGGTTGATTAACATTTATTTGAATATATTTAAAACCAAGGTAATTAATTATATATATTTTTCTTCAATTGGAGTGTTACAAAATAACTCTGTCCAATATTTATTTTGAAGAAAAAAAAAAGAAAATGTGTAAATTTGTCTTTTAGCCTTGTTCTTGGGTAGGAAGAGGTGTTGAAAAGTAGAAATTGCGAGAAGGAAAGTGAATAGAAGTGTGAGTGGGCAATGCATTGGCACGTGTAGCGAGTGCGACACGGTGGAGTGTGACGGTGTCCACAAGAAGAAGGAAGAGCGAAAGGTGTAGAAGATTCATTATTCAATTCAACTCACCTTGAGCCAATGCAGTGAGTGCCAATAGCCGTCACTTGAGACCACGTGTCCACTCAACCCAATCTATCATCAATTTCCACTTTTGCCCCTCTCTCTTTTCATTCTCTATTATTAATTCAAATTTAAAACCATTTCTACATTCCCACTTTTAATATAACCAAAATAAATAAATAAAAATGGAAAACTCGTGAAACCACTGTGTCAACGTTTTCAACTTCTCCGCAAACCCTCCCTCTTGTTTCTATTATCCGTTTTTCTAAAGCCTATTCTACAAGTAAACTCATGCGTCGGTGCTCAATTACACGTATATCAATTTTTAATCCAATATTTTCAGAAAATTAAAAATCACACTTTTATTCTCTTCGTTACGTGTAACCTTTTTCCAGACTACAGATTTTTTATTTTTCACCCTAATTACATTCTTTTTACATTTTTTAGTATATTTCACTTCTTAAAAACGTGGTGTTTGGTATGCTGTATAAAAATAAAAATAAAAACTAAAAGGAATTAATCTTATTTGGTTTTTTATTTGGTTTTTGGTACACAAGAGATCAAAAAATATACTCTATGGGTTACGTATTTTATATTTTTTGTAAGGTTTAATTAGTTAGATAATATCTATTTTCTTTTGGATATGTAAGTTTGTTATTCGTTTTTAAATATGAGTCAATTTAATTCAAATTTTTTAAAAATATATCTTAGTCAGAGGTTCATTTCAAATAAAAATTATTAAAATTATTAACTTAATATAAATATAAATACATAATTTTATAAATAATTTTAAATATAAATATTATTAACTGTGTTAATTATTTTTGTTAAAAAAATAATTAAAGTATATTTTTAAAAGTTAGTTGAAATTTAATTAACACATTTTTAAAAATAGATATCAAACTAAGACATTTAATTAAATTGGTACTAATTAAATTTTTTTAAAAAGATTTGCAAGATATATTAGAAAGAGTATTGATACTTTTCATGTTGAGAAAATCATGTCGGATTGCCATGTATGTAGGAAACAATCATTATGCAGGGAATAATACATCATAGATTTTTGGTAAAAAATATTAAAGAAGGAATAAAAGAATGTTTTCAATACAATATTTTATAAGCGTGTATATATTAAATAGAAAAAATGTAATTTAGTAATTTAATTGTTGAAAAATTTACTGTATACAAAGTGTTATTTGTTTTTCATTTTTAAAAATAATAGTTGTAATCATCACATGTAAAGAAGGAAGACAAAACTCAAACATAATCTTATCATATAAAATTAAAACGAGACAAAATCTATTTCACTAGTTACTTGTCTGAGTGTGGAAGTTTAATTATGATGTCTGCAACATGTGTGAAATTAAGATGCACATATCTAGTTGAAAAGATACCAAATGCACATTATGTGTGGAATAGATATATTTTCTAAGTGTCACCCAAAAAGTTTTATGGATAAGCTATGATTATAGTGCATGTAGATGCTTAAATTAAAACTGCCATTTAATTTTTTTTTTCCAACAATCATTCAAATCTAACGGTCGTGTACAATTTTTGCATTTTTTTTTATAATAAATATATTAAAATTAAAGCAATTTATGCATTCTGATAGATTAATAAATGCTACTAGAATTTATTTCTGCCTCTGAATCATGATCAGGTGTTGACGGATTCAGAAGCTCCAGAAGTCAATACTTGGAGATACAATTATGGGGTTTTAAATACAAATAATGATTGAACAGTAAAATAATATGTAACTAAGTTAAAAATAATGTTAATTAAAGGTTTATAGAGGATAAGCACGAAAATATAATAATGTTAAATGAAGAACTTGGGTGGTAGAAGATAAGAAAGTGGGAAGTGATTGGATATACGTCTCAATTGCGTAATGCATTGTATTGACTCAAAATTGTCCCCACTTGCCCCTCGACATTGATGAGACTACCAACCTTCTTCAGATTTTTCTATTCCAATAACATTTTCTTCTTCACTGTTCTAAATGATTCATCACAATCACACCCATTATTTAATCTCAGATATGAAACCACTTTATTTAATTCACTTCGGTTTAAAGTTGTTTCACGGGTATATCTGCAGTTTGATTCTAGGAAACACTTAATCATATATACATCTTAATATGATTATTGATTTAAATAAGTATTATTGCATAATTGTGATGATAGATTAGTGTTAAACATGATCATGATTGATCTTGTTTTTAAGTAATTTTGATTCATCTAACTATGATTAGCAAAGTGGTTATATAGTAGTATATTAATACAACAAGTTCAAGGAAATCGCATTCTATATTATATTCTCTATGTCTATGCAAATAACACTTTAAATGGTAAACAATTGAAATAAGTTATTTCATTCTTATTTCTTATAATAAATGCAAATGATCACAATGATATAAGAAACCGAAGTTGGTCTTTAAGAGATATTTCTGATGAATTAAATGCTACTTATTTAAGACAAATTTTTTCAAAGAGTATTGAATATAATTAATCATTATTGCATCTTAATTAAAAGTACATTCAACAATATCACTTTTATTTAGTTTTTTTTTTAACTAATGTATATGTGTTTTGTAATCATTGATACTTAAATAAATAAATACGTATATATATTTCAACATAAAAAATATTTCAAAATAAATTTTACAATAATAAATTAATAGTATAAAAATTATTTTACACATTAAAAGCGAGTCAATAATTTGATATGCGAACAAGTATAACACCCCTTACAAACATTCATAAAAAAAAAATACTAGAATGATTAAAGTAAAATGACAATGTTTTGAACATAAATTTGAACAATGTTTTTTAACTAAATTTGAACACAGTATTTTAGTTACAAATTTTGAACATAATTCTATGCAAACCAATAACGTGACGGTAGCTATGCAGCCATTTTAATATACGTTGGAAAATTTTGAAATAGAATTGAAAACAAACTTTTAAACTAGTAAATCGTAATATCATTTTTAAATTTTAGTACAATATTAATTATCAATTTATCGTTATGAAATATATAATAATAAGTTATAAAGAGTCTTTGATATATTTTTTACTTCTCTATGATTCACATTATCTGCAAACTGTAACCTCAGATGCTATACAAAATAAATAATAAAAAATACCTTTTATTTTAAATTAGACAATAGTATATTAAAAAAATAATAATTTTATGTATTTTTTTCTTATAATTTATTAACTCGTGTTCTTGGTTAATATTTTCCAAATAAAAATAGTAAAGTACTTAGAATAGAAAAATGTTTGATGCCTAACAAAACAACACTAAAAAGTCAATCAAATACACATTTTAGCTTGTTTAGGAAATTTGACGGTGAGAGAAGGATTTTATAATAAACATTTCAAAAATAAAACAATAAATGCAAAAACACATTTTATGATTAAATACTTTAGAAATTAATGTACACCATAAATAGTGTGTATTAATGATCACGTTAATTAACTAATAATCTCTGAATTCCAATGTAGCAGAGACATAATTGATTTTTTTTTTTTGAATTATGTCCTACTAGATTGACGCAAAACTGAAAATAATTGTCTAGGAAAAAAGAGAAGTGTGAGAGAAATAAAAGAAAATAAAAAAAAAGTTGAGATTTTATTGTGATAAATATAGAGTTGTGTTGTGACGGTATTTATGGCGTAGATTTCTCTGAACACAATAGCCGTCTAGATTCAATGGGGGCCGCATCAAGCCAAATTGGGCATAACAAAAATAAATATCTTCTTTTGCAACAATCTCTCTCTGTTTTACGTTAAATCAATCTCTCACTACATTAAAAAACACAAATTTATCTCAAACACACCTTGCCATTCCCATAATCTTCTGAGGACACAACCGTCATTTTACCTTTCTCTTTCCTAGCTTCTCAGCCATTCCCCTCACATAAACAAACTCAGAGGGCAGATTCTGAGAAAATCTTCTTGCAAGAACAACATCTCTCTTTATCTCTCTGTCTCTCTCCTGCTTCCATTTCCAAACGTATTTGACTCTCTCACCTTCAATCCCAGGGTTATCTCTTGTAAATTCTTATCTGTTTAGGGTTCTTTTCTCCACCCTTCCGTAGAAAAGTTCTGTATATAAGCAACACCCATCCCAATACAAAGAAAAAGTTTTTAAATTCCTGAATTCTTCAATCGAGCAATTTCTATTTCCAATTCTTTTTATTTTCCCTCTCTGTACAGATATAGGGAAAGCTATTCCTCTGTATGAGTGCTTGGGTTCTCTCTTTTTCTGAAATTGAAATCCCCAGAAAATTCTAATTATCCTCATATTCTTTTCTTCTTAGATTTCCCAAAGGGTACTTAAAAAATTGTGACTTTACCATTTGTTTCGGTGCTTGGGATTGGATTTCTGAAAACCCTAATTGTGATTTCTTAACTTCTTTCTCATGGCGGTTTCTACTATAGCCTTGTACGCGAGTCCGCCGAGCAGCGTGTGTTCCACGCCGCACCCTTGCCAGATCAACGCTCACGCTTCCTACGACTTCGAATTGGGGTCGCGATCTTCGTCGCCGGCGGCTTCGACGGCTCCTCCGTCGACGTCGCAGAGGCCTGTCATGGGCGGACTTTCGTGCCTGTTCTCGTCTCCGGCGGCGGCCGTGAAACACGCGGCGTTGTCGTCGAACTTTACCGGTGAGGAGGACGATTTGAAGGAGTTGGGCAGTTCCTTCTCGTATTCTCCGAGCAAGTTTGGTGGGTCTTCGTGGAAGAGGGATCAGAGTCCCGTGTCTGTTTTTCATGGCCCTGTTTCGTGTAGTGGTAGCAGCAGAGGTTCCATTAGTTCTACCTCTGTGAGAAGTATCAGGGGTGGGACTAGTGGGTTGTTTCATGGGTTTGTGAGAAATGCGTTGGGGTCTTGTTTGGATTATGACTTAGATGCGGGTGATTCATCTGCCGCGCTTGCGGATGAGTTGACCTTCAATTTAGAGGATAATTGCGTGGAGGGTGGGTTTCATTTTGAGCCCTATGCTAAAAAGTTGCTGCTGGGGGCGCAGTTGAGACACAAGATCTTCTGCGAGGAGTTTGTCATCAAGGCCTTTTGTGAAGCTGAGAAGGCACACAGAGGGCAGGTACACGGAATCATAGAATGAAACTTAATTTCTTGTGTTTTGGAGTTGGAGGGTGTGCTACGTGGTTTTGGACTTTTGGTGAATTGATTTTTTGTTTGTGTTTTTTTTTAGATGCGGGCTAGTGGGGATCCTTACTTGCAGCATTGTTTGGAGACTGCTGTGTTGCTGGCTTTGATTGGTGCCAATTCTACAGTTGTGGCTGCGGGGCTCTTGCATGACACGCTGGATGACGCTTATCTGACATACGATTATATATTTGGAACGTTTGGCGCTGGAGTTGCTGATTTAGTTGAAGGGGTGAGGAACTAGTCTCTTGTTGATTGATGAATGCATGTGCTTTAGGATTTTAGGAATTTGTGCATGTGATCTGCAAGATCATTTTAGTCAACACGTAATATTGAAGATATTAATAAACTTTGCACTTCAGATCTAGTGTTAGATTCAATGGCCTAGTGTATGGTAGGACTTTTTCACAGTTTAATGAACGTTGATCTTGTAGCAAAATATAGTTGTGTTTAGTATACAGATCGTTCTCTAGGTTGGTGTTTTGTAAGTGGCAGTATGATAACTCAATAGCAGTCATTGCTGTGTTTTTGTTGCTAAAATTTTATTTTCAACTTTGTAGGAATGTATTGCTATATTACCCATTTGATGCCCTGGTTTCGTATGATATATATAGACATATCTGTTTTTTTTTTTTTTTTTTTTGGTTTTTTTTTTAATATTTTTGTCTTCAAGATTCTAACTAATTGTTATGGCATTTTAGGTATCTAAACTGAGCCACTTAAGCAAACTGGCTCGAGAAAACAATACAGCTTGCAAGTCGGTTGAAGCGGACCGCTTGCATACTATGTTCCTTGCCATGGCAGATGCAAGAGCTGTCCTCATTAAACTGGCAGATCGGTTGCATAATATGATGACACTAGATGCATTGCCAGTGACCAAGCGGCAGAGGTTTGCAAAGGAGACTTTGGAGATTTTTGCACCATTGGCCAATCGCTTAGGAATCTCTAGCTGGAAAGAACAACTAGAAAATCTGTGTTTTAAGCATCTCAACCCAAGCCAGCACGAGGAGCTTTCATCAAAGCTTGTGGAGTCGTACGATGATGCAATGATTACCTGTGCAATAGAGAGATTAGAGCAAGCCCTTAAAGATGAAGGCATATCTTATAATGTCATTTCTGGACGGCACAAGAGCTTGTATAGCGTTTACTGCAAAATGTTGAAGTATGGTTTACCTTCCCTTACTTTTTATACAGTTTCTGAATTTCTTTTAACTTCTGATGTTGCTATTTTTATGTTGATATTGCTGTGAAACTACTGATGAAGCATCATTGTTTAAAACTACTAAGACACAGTGTATTGCATTAGTTTTACCCGACATGGATTGTACTGTTTGTACTCTTCAATTTCTCACAATTCCTTCTTTGTCTGTGTAGGAAGAAACTTACAATTGATGATATCCATGACATTTATGGACTGCGCTTGATTGTTGACAAAGAAGAAGACTGTTATAAAGCCTTAACAACTGTTCATCGGTTATGGTCTGAGGTGCCTGGAAAGCTGAAAGATTACATACATTGCCCCAAGTTCAATGGGTATGTTGTGGCTCTGTCTGTAGTTGGGATGCATTTTTCAGTTTGCCATCTCTTATAGTCTGATTTTGGTTTTACAATTCACAGATACCAATCTCTGCATACTGTGGTGATGGGTGAAGGCAACATTCCCCTGGAAGTGCAAATTCGAACCAAAGACATGCACTTGCAAGCAGAATTTGGTTTTGCAGCTCACTGGAGATACAAGGAAGATGATTGCCAGCATTCTTCATTTGTGCTTCAGATGGTGGAGTGGGCTCGGTGGGTTGTTACGTGGCAGTGCGAAGCAATGAGTGTAGATTGTTCATCTGTTAGATATGCTGATTCAGTGAAGCCTCCATGCAAGTTCCCTTCCCATGCTGCTGATTGCCCATATTCCTATAGGCCTGATTGTGGCCAGAACGGGCCCGTGTTCGTCATCATGATCGAGAATGACAAGGTTTGTTTGTGGTCGTAATTTATGTAATATTCAATTTTGCACAATCTAAGTTGAATAAGTGCAGAAACATGAACACATATATTAACTTTTTCTGTGTGTGTGTGTGTGTGTGTGTGCAGATGTCTGTCCAAGAATTCAGTGCAAACTCAACGATATTGGATTTGTTGGAGAGAGCTGGGCGTGCAAGCTCCAGGTTGACAACATACAGGTTCCCATTGAAGGAAGAGTTGAGGCCAAGGCTGAATCACAAGCCTGTGAGTGATCCCAATAGCAAGTTGAAGATGGGAGATGTTATTGAACTTACACCAGCCATACCTGACAAGTATCTTACAGAATACAGGGAAGAAATCCAGCGTATGTATGATCGAGGGCTAACCGTATCAACCATGGGAACTTCTTCTTCAATGGTTGGCTCAAGAAGTTGATCCCACCATGGCATTACAAAAATTTAGTGACAGCTATGTATATATACAAATATTTGTACAGAACAACTGTGTCACTACTATGAACTTGCTAACTCGATTCAATTATGTGCTCAAATGATTTATTCTATGTAGTTTCTCCTCCTGCATTTGTTACATTCCTCCTATTTCGATTATTGAGTTCTGGTTTTATCGAGCCATGAACTCTACAATCCCAGATGGACCCATTATATACAACGTTAGGCGTTTCTTCTATGGAACTTGTTTGCAAGAGCCAAATAAATTCTTCCAGATTTTTCAGACGATTGTGTTGAACTCCGAAATTGGAAGTGTAGTGTGAAAATTGTTAATTGAAAGGTTTACTTTGCCGGTAACTCACTCTGAAAATTTTACCATATAACCGAAAAAAAAAATGAAAAATTGGGATGAAGAGTAATTCTTATATATTATTTTGTGTTTGCTAACCAGGACACCGAATAAATTAATTTTCTTTCAACTTTTACTTTCATTACTATTTATTATAAGAATATAATGATGCATTGTTTATATATTTTTTTCTTGTCCTTTATTATTGGATTTCCCTTTGTCTTTGATGATGAACAAGTCAACTAGAAAAGAAAACACGTTGTAATAGCGTACTGAGAGCGGCATGTACAGTAATAGATGATTTTGAGCGTGTATAAATGTCGTATTCAATTTAAATTCCACTGTACATTTCACAATTTAATTTTTGTTGAATCTTCTAAGTTATGTTGTTGAAATTGAACTATTTTTGTGAGATTTCATTTTGGTGGTCACATTTCAAAAGGGAAAGAGATGACAAAAACACGTCATGAACCAACCAGCATAAACAAATTTATATTTCTTTTCACTTGGATTAACAATAATGCAAAGTTTATTGATTAGGGATTAAGTAAATTGGGACCTTTAAAATATGATTTTTTTTACGATTTTAATACTTTATTTCGTAAACCTGTGCCGAATCAAGTGTGCCAAACTCTACATTATAAGGACAAAACTTTAACAGAAGAACAACACTTTAATATATGCAACTAAATATCTAAGTCTTATCATAACATTAATCTTTTTGGCATTAAATTAATAGTACTAGGTACAGCTAATGTTTCGGACAATGGTAGGTCTGTGCACGCTTTAATTTTATTTGGTAAATCAAACCAAAACGTTATAATGTTATATTAAAGTATAATAAAAACAAAATCAGGTAAAAATATTTATTTTTCAAATTTGTGTTGTTTTTATAATATTTTTAGAAGTGTTATGCATTAACAGATAGTGCTATTTTCTCTTTCAGTGAAACATAAACAATATAGAGAGCATCCGTTCCATTTTTTTTTATTTCCATAATGTTTTATGCGTTAAAAGAATTAAATATATTTTTCATATCTGACAACATGCCAATTTAAGAATTGTTTTGTCCTCAATTTCTTATTATTTTTTACAACTAGGACATATAAAACTAGTGGCTTGGCTTTTACTCACCGGTGATGAGGAATTAAAAACTCGTTATTTTAGGTCAAATGTAAAAAATAAAATTAAACCAAGCCATGAAAACTAAAGACTTACATAAACTATAAAACAAATACAAGATCAGTGTTTTATGTTCAACCATAACATAAAAATATCAAAAGAAAAGTCATGATAAAACATAAAACAAAGAATGGTACTAATTAATTTTTGATGACCAAAAATACATGCAATTTGAGAACATTCTGAAAGAAAATTGAAGATTTAAGGAGAACATTATTATTAATAAATGATTGTGAATATTTTTGGCAGAGGAATGACGTAAAGATTCCAAAACCCTAAAAACTGAAGAATAATCTAAACCTAACTCCACCTTCTTATTCTTCTTCCACGCTTTCACTTTCAAGAGTGACATCAAAATCTTTTGGTCCTTGGAATTGGGATATTCTTTGCTTCCACACCACATCTTCTACACTCACTTTCATCCTAATGAATTCAGTTTTCCTTCACTAATTCGGTTTCATTCCAAATAACTTTATAGTAGTTAAAAAGTTGTGACTTCTTTTCATCTATTCTTCTCATCTGGTTTTCTTGTGTACACTTGAGAAACATGAAATTTTGTATTTAATATAAAATAATATTACGATTAATATATTATAAGAAATGTCTTTTGTTGTTTATATTTAAATTCTCACAGTCTTTAACATCTGCAAACATGAAAATAAGACAACAAGACAAAATAATAGTCATATTATTCAATTAATAAAAAAGATAATATTAAAAATCAATTACGTGAGACTTAAAATTTAATTAAATCTAAATAAATTTAGCAAGTGAAGTTTTCTTTTATGATTAGTCAAACTCCAGTTTTTAACTAGATATTTTTTGAACGATTGGGCTTGATGGGGTAAATCATGATTAAATTGTAGAAATCCACTTCATGGACCCAACAATAAATATTTTTTCAGTCATCTCCTTTCGGGCTGCTGCTGCTTCTTGCACCCTCTAAATTTTCTTCTATATCCTTTTGTATGAAACTACCATTTTGTCCTTTATTATTTTATAATAACATCAATCTTTGATTTTTTTTTTTAAATTGGACATCAATGCAATTAAATTTTAAGATATTCCTTTACACTCAAAACCTTACCATAATATGTTTTCAATTTTTTTATATATTATTAATTCTGTTATTTCTACTTAAATTCGCATTTAAAATATTAAAAAAAGTTATTTCTTTTCACATATTTATATATTTTAATATCTTATATATTTATCTTTTTAGTTTAATAACATTCACGTAATAAGAATGAAAGTAATACATTCAGCTTTTAAGATATCAAAATACGAAATCAAAAGCTATTACCACCATGCATAATTAACTCTCAGTAGTTTCTGATATTCATACGTTAAAAATCTAACACATATACATAAAATGCAACACTCAGAAACAAAAAAAACGAGAGATTATAACGATTTCATGCTTCTATCTCCATAAGAATTCTTGAACTGAGGCTTGCCAGTGAAGAACAAGCATGAGCATAACCAAAATCATCCCCAAACCCCAGGAAGAGCTTCCAACTCTGAATACCCATGAAGGCTCAGGAGAGGGTAGAAACGAAGCTCTCGGTGTTGATGATGATGAAGACACAGAAGAAGAGGTTGTTCTGATGGCAATTATGAGACCAGCAAGAAACATAGGCAGAACAAAACCACCAGAGCTCCATTTTGATTCATAGTACCTTCTGTCACTTCTTGAATTCCCATACAACGGAGACAACACCACTGCAGAGACAAAAGCCAACACCATGGCCAATGATCTCTGTGATGATGATGAAGAAGAAGAAGCATAGGTAGTGGTGATGGCCATAACTTGAAGCTGAATTTGTTTTGTGTATGATGAAAATCTGAGGTTATGAAGAAAGAATATATAGTGGGAGGAAAAGGTGATTAGGCTAAGGAATTATAATAATGTATGTTGAATGATGCAGAAACAACCGGCCAAAAAGTGAAGAGGATTAAAGAATGGACAGAAAAGATAAAAGAGAATATAAAGGTGAAAAGGATGGTGGAAAAAGGAGATTCAGGGTATGGAAGTAAGGTATTTTTCTTAGCTTTTTGTTTGTGTTCACATTGTTATGTGTTGTTGATGAAGAAGCTATAGCTGTAAGCCATGTTTTATAGATTGGAGATGAGAGTAGCTGTAATCAAAGTGACAAGCACTGCATCATTAGCAACAACAATTTGGATTACTTTTTGACAGTGTTGTCAGAAAGAGAAACTTGGGTTTTGTGTTTTTCATTTGATCAATGAGGTTTTTCAAACCAAAACTAAAGCCTTTAATAAGAAAGAAAGAAAGGAATGCAGAAAGTATGGTAGTCAGGCCTCCAAAAATTCCAAAAAGCAAACATTTATATAATCAATTACCAAACTTTACCTGTTTATTTTACAGGTCTGAATTCGGTTTGGAAACGAACTTTCAAGGTGTTTTTTTTTTTTTTGTTTTTTTATTTTAT
>Ga0214545_1005912_pt1 | contig 21719 bp, 8 predicted proteins | sample CNSS4metaG_FD_160064 | JGI IMG/M metagenome (GOLD analysis project Ga0214545, IMG submission 160064) | Root nodule microbial communities from cowpea collected in UCLA plant growth center, Los Angeles, California, USA - CNSS4 | ecosystem: Host-associated > Plants > Roots > Nodule | place: USA...
TTGTGCATCGTGTTTACATATATTGTTCTTCAATTGTAGATTCATCATTTGAAAATTTATTCTATTGGTTGGGGATCCACTGTGATAACTGATAAAACACAACTTTCAAATCTAATCAAACGAGAATTACTTTCTCAAAAGACATGCAGGTATTATGCACATTTAAAATTATTTACTTTCTTCCATTATACTTTCTTCCATTATTCTTCTATAATACCACAAAAAATCTTTATTCTTTTTTATTTAACTTCTTTCCATTACCAGGAAACAACAAAAATCATTACCAATCCATACTCGCTACAACAACAATCTTTGTGTTTATCAAAATATATGCATCAATGAGGTTATTACTATTTCTTCAATATTTGTATACCATTACATATACATTTAATGACTCATAAGTAAATAACATTATTCAATGATATTTTTTAGTTCTTTAAAACTCAACAACTTATGGACCATGTCTTCTACAAAGAATTAAGAAGATTGCTTCAAAGATAAATAAAGTTTTTTCAACCAATCTATGTATAACTATCATAAATTGTCATCGATTATTCTTAATATTATACGTATAGATACATAAAAAAGCGAACACACAGGTGCGGCAACGCTTGTGTTTTCGCTAGTAAATGTAATGATGATACTTTTATTACAAGTGATATTTCTATTACATATTTTTAATAATATTTAATTTATTTAAATTTATATTTTACATTAAACTTTATTTAAATTTTATTTTAAAATTATAAGTATATAGATTAATAAATTTATATTCGAAATATTTGTATAATATTCAATATCAACAATATTTTAGAATTGGCTTAAAAATAACAATTTTATAAATTTAAATGTAAAATTTTAAAATAATTTTATAACAAATTAAAATAAATATATTTAAAATTTTAATATTAAATACAATTAATATTATTAAAATATTTAATAAAAATATCAATTTTAATAAAAATAATCATAACATTATATAAAAGTAAAATTTGGTCTAAATTTGGAGTGTCTGAAATTGAAAATTTTTAAAAAACTTTAGGACTCAAATTAAATCAAATTAACAAATATGAGGACCAAATTGAGATTCATACAATAATTTGACACGTGCCACCATATTAGATTGACACGTGACACACTACAGACGTGACACATGGCATACATATTTTTTTTTTTAAATTTAAAAAATTTTTTAAAAAAAATAAAAATTTTTAAAAAAATATAAAAAAAAATTCAAAAAAATGAGGAGCTGACACGTGGCACCTACTTAACGGTGTTAGTTCTCTACTAACGGAAAGGACCTAATTGATACTAATTTACAAAAATGAGGACCTAATTGAGACTAATAAAAATACGAGGACCAAATTGAGATTTTGCGACAAAAACGAGGACCAACGAAGTATTTTAACCTAATAATTAAATTGATGGAATAAAAATGAAAGGAAATGACTATTATATCTTAAGTATAATATTCCAAATAATGGTTATATTTAGTGATGTATGGGATTGGTTAAAGTTTTTCATTGTACTGGATTATTGTATATATTCATCATATCATTATAATATCGTTTTGTATTTTTTTTTTTTACTTTGTAACCAACAAAACAATGGAATAACTTTATTATAAGTAATCAACTATCAATAATTGTGTTAGTACATGAACTTATAGGTATAATTTGAAATAGTGATTTTGCGAGATTTATTATTACTGCATGCAAGGATTAAAAGATCGAATTGGTTGCTATTGATCTTCGAAACAAAGTATTTGTTTAACTTGCTTATTGAATGAGAAAAAATTATTAGTGTATGGTTCGGTATAAACAGAAGCAAGTGTTTGAGTCTTTATGAAATTAGTTTTTAGAATTAGGAATTAATCAGGTTCAACTTTTGTCTGAAATATTTCTGAATTTTTTAAGTGATGGATTGAAAACTACATAGATATTGTCAATATTCATTATGTAAGTAGCAGATCTAAAAAAGAATTATTGTCTGGGTAGAGAGTTTAACATGCCAAATCGAAACAAATTCCAATTCATTCTTCAAATAATTTAAGACATCACCACCATGGGTCCTTGAATGCATCTCCTTATTTTTTTTCTTTAAGTCAACTTTTATGTAAAACTCTTTATATAATTTTAGATACACTGGACTCGGCTTCCATCCATCAAGACTCTAAGTTGATTTTCTTAATCACTTCTCTCTTTTAGTATCAAATTTAAAGAACATTTTTTCTCATTTGTTTAGCTCCTAATATAATGTCCCAATCAATGGTCGGTGATCAAATGCTATTTAACTCTAAAATGTAAAATATTGATTGATAATTAATTTTTTCTTATTTCATTAAGTCAAATCAAATTAAAATTATATTTATTTGATACATTTGATTTAGATAGTAAAAAAAATAGAAGAAAAAGAAAACTATTTAATTGTAAATAGTTAATAAACTCTAAAAAGTGAAAGAGTGGGGAATTAATAAAATTTTTGTTGCACATCACTAATCAACTAAGCAATTATTGTGTCATATTTTTAATTTAAAACAAATAAATTCATAGGCAACTATTACTTTTTATTATTATTATTATTATTATTATTATTATTATTATACGTAATGTAATCTATTATATAAAAAAGGAATCTATGAATATTTTTTTTATATTATAAAAAAAACTCAATAATGAATTAAAAGTAAGTTTTAATAATGATTCTTTGATTTTTATGATAGAAATTACACACTCAATCCAAATTTTACCTTTGCAAGGATTGGATTGTTGCACAGGTTCACAGTTCAAATAGTCAATGAACAATTATTGTTCCCATACTGCATTAGAATGTGGTGGTTATACTTTCTTACTAGATATCAAGCAAAAACAAATTACACCATCATAGCTTGTGGAGGAGATAAGAAAGCAAGCAGATGATGTACACACACCTCTTTCTTGAATTTTTTGGTTTTTTTATTCTATTATTTTTTTTTACATCTCATTGGATGTGAAACATATACTTATGATATTGTTCAGTATGATCCATAACTCAAGTGTAATGCTTTTAGGTTAGATCCTATACCATGTCATTGCCATATCGAGTTCAAAGAATACAAGAGTTTACAAAACATTGAAGCATGAAATAAAACTTGGAGTCCGAGTTTCAGAGTTAACAAAAAGACTATAAATGTTCAAACAATGTTACAAAGTATCATATGTCAAATGTATAAACAATATGTTATAAAATATTACTAACTCTAATATGTAAAAAAAAATAACTATATGTCAAAATTTTAATTTCGAAAAATTGATACATTACGGTAATGATTAACTTTGTAACATATTATAATATTTAAAATTTTAAAAGATAAAATTAGATTAATTTTTATTTCTTATAAAATGAAATAATTATATATATATATATATATATATATATATATATATATATATATTTTATAAAAAGTGAAATCTACTACAATCTGCGAATATATAAATTCCTTACCATCCTACTCATAGTCTTAATTTTAACTATCTTAATAACAACACTTAATATAATCAAATTTTATCATTAAAAAATATAATTGTATCTTTATTATTTAAGGATCAATTATAAATTAGTTATTAGCATTAGTTATTATTTATGGATATAATTATATCTCCATTGTTCAAAATAATGATTTAACTAGATCCCTATGATTTAGAAATATTTTCAATTTGTTTTTCATATTTTTAAAATCTTTATGTAAATACTATATATATAATTATACATAATTATAATACTTGAAAATATTTATATAAATTAATTGTTTATTTAAATATTATAAAATAATAATTATTTGTATTATTAATAGTATTGTTATTATTATCTTCTATGCTCAACGCCTTTTACTATCTTTCTTTGTCAGATGAATCACTCAAAAAATCATTGTCGTTAGGGTGAGAAGAAAAACAATACAAGTGCGCAGGAGAGACCACTCAAAAAATTGTTCAAATTTTCTTTAAAAGCCATGTCTGCATCTAAATGCTTTTATAAAATTTATTTTAATTTAAAAGATAAAAGCCACCTACGCATGCTACCTCATGAAGGAAAAAAAAGGGTCAAATTATGAAGTTACTTTATCATTTTTCTTAAAAAAATTGAGTACGTGTGAACTAGAGATAGGATGAAATGGGGTTTCCAAGTGAAAGTTCTTCAACCAAATTGCAAGTTTGAAGGAAAGTGAGGACAGTATTTTTTATGTTTCCTTCATCAAAGAGGAATATGCCAAAGGGGAAAGTTCTAGTAATACATTCTTTTAATACATTTTTACTAATACATTATCTATTATTGATTAAAATTTACAAAAAATTATGAAATTATTAATGAGACTCCTTAAATAAAAGGTTAACATTACTTGACCAAGTTACAAAGAAGATTTAATTTTGTTAAATACTTCTTTTAGGCCAGTTAAATGAATACTTTTAAAAAATTTACTTTTGTTAAAAAATAGCCATTCAAGAAACTTGATATGAATTGAGGACTAATTATTATAAACCCAGCGAAAAAAACAAATATATCTTACATTAAAAGTAAGAAGCATAACATTAGAAAATAATGAAACTCCTATAAAATTTTCAACAAGGTTTTCCCAAAAAGATCACCACATTTTAGAATCAAAATCCTCCGACTATGTACACAAAAGCTTCCCACCTTTCTCTATCAGAAGACAGAAAAATGAAAACTGCCACTAGTTGGCATGAACAGAGACAAAGTTTGTAAGATTCTAAACAGCATAACCAACAACAATGGAATAGTTTATTTCACACAATGAACAGGAAAAGGGTTGGAAGACCTTGGAAATCAAGACTCTTTATCCTTTGGTATATTTCTTGGAAGTCTGTTGAAAACATTCTCATCTACTATTCTATAATGTCTTGAAAGTTGGCGGTTTATAACTCCACAACATTTATCAACATAACCTCCATATTTCTGGTACAATGCAGGAATGGTAATCATAAGAAGGGTTCCTGTCATCATTAAAGAGAAAGAAATGTGAATATATACAAACTTGTATTTTTTTAGCAAACTATATTCGGTTGTAGTTATAATTTGTGAATGTACTGCTACAATGTAAGTATACATTAGCAAATCCTATAAGCATAATATATGCGAGGGTCTCTGAGGAACATCACAAATTGAAAGCATACCAATATATGAGAGGGTAAAGAAGGAGAAGACACTGCCAATGACAGAGAAGAGCCACAGACAAATGACCACCTATCAAGAACACAATAGACACTGAATTATGTCAGTTAATTTTCCATCATCTCATTTCAAATTCTAGGAGCAAAAAGCACATTGCTGCAGAAATGCCAAAGATAGTATTGAAAAACAGATGATAGACTTAAACAGAGCAAGTTCAATGAAGGGAGTGACTATTGACAGCATTTGATAAGCCATTGCCAAATTAAGTGTGATCTTTCAAGACAATAGCATACAAAACCTATAATTCTTTGCAACGAAAAGAAATACAAACTATTTAGGTCACACTTCCCCAAGCCACAATACTAAAAGGCTGCAACATGAAACACACTAACCTTGAAAAAAATTCTAAAATCCTTGCCAATAGTGATGTCATGGGCTATAAGAAGAACATTGTTGATTTTGACCCGAAATGAAGCTGCCACATTATTAACCATCTCCTCTGACACAACTAGTTCAGGTAATGTTGGTGGTTGTCTGCGTGAGAAGAAAAGGATACATACGACATTGTTCTAATGTTGAAAACGATAAAAAAACATATCAAAGGGATGGCAGTCATACTTATTTCTAAGGGCAGCATAGTTAGCATGCAGAAACAACAGTACGATCAAAATCAGTAAGACATCTGAACATATTGTTAAAAATGGTAAATTGGTCCACTCAAACACGATCCAGGCAACTGTAGCAACAACAATGACACCCAAGGAAATGTGCCACCTCTTCCACAGTAGAACATCAGCGACTACAAAACAGACAAAGGAAAGCAAACATCAGACTAGTAGAACCATATTGAACCCGTAACAAAAAACTGCAGCAGTCAAAATTATGCCCTTCAGCATTTTACATTTGTAAAGACAGAGTTCAATTTATTAAAAGGTATTAACTAGTTTGAGCATACGGGAAAGAAATCAAAATGTCAACTCAGAACAATTCTCAATTCCTCTGAACGACTAATATTTCACCAAGTTGACCAACACAAAAAGAAGAATAGAATATGCTCAAGAAAAAAAAAAGAAAAATCAAATATGAATCAAAGAACCCATGGTGGCTATTTTGACTACAATATCAAGCTTTTTGGAGTCTTTACAATCACAATTGTGGACACATCAGTCACACTAAACCACAATATCAAGGATGATGACAATACCACGACCACAACTTAAGCCTTGGATTCAGTAGACATCAATAAAGGGGAAGCTCCTATGTGTACGTTGTGTCCAATTATCAAAATCTCCACTTGAATGAAAACATCATAAAAACAGACAATCTGTATACATGAATCAGAAACCAGAAAATTACAACATACCAAAGGCAGTAGGAAGCTGAGCTTCTGATTCAGACATTAAACTGAACTCTGAAACTGAAGTCCTACAAAGCAGATACCCCAGATCTGGAAATAATCGAACATATTAGACAGATATATGATATGAAAGCATCAAAATCAATCTTCAGAATTCAGTCATCTCCACTAAATCATAATCCAACAAGTCAACTGAATCACAAGAATACCCATGCACTCGAGGAAAAAACTGGCACAAGTTTGACTCAGCGGATGGTGCAACCACAAAAGATTACGTACAGAAAAAAAAAAAAGACTAAAATTACCAAGATCATATTGACAGCCCAGAAAGCAATACAGTAACTAACCATGAGAATTATCCAAGCTAGAAACTATATGACAATTGAAAACCTAAATCACAAATCCATTTCCAATTAGCAAAAATCACAATAAAATAGCAACAACAAATCTTAAATATTAGAAAAACCAAAGTTTCAAACCGGTTACACTGTTTCTACCACAAAGATCAAAGGAAAACCAGTTGAAATTATATGTCATGCCAATAACGCAATGCAGAGAATTGAAAGATAGAAGCTTGAATCAAATTTAGACTCGATTGCGATGAGAATGGGAATAGAAGTGAAACCCTAAGACTGATGAGGAAAAGATCAAGGTATCCAATTCATTGGACTGAGAAAATGCTTAGAAACGTGGAGTTCCATATGCTTAGGATTTGCTTTGCAAATAATTTTTTTGTTATGTTTTTTTTGGTACAAAGAACATTGTGGTTCAACTACTATACTAATCGTATGTTTTTAAAACTAAATTATTGTTCATCTTTGAAAAATTATTTTGGATGAATTATTAGGAAACCCTTCTAATTAATTAAGTTTCATTTTTTTATAAGCATTTAATTATCATTAATAATTGGTTAAATTAATATGCCAAAGTTGTGACTTTATGGAAAATTCTCAAATCTATGCCAAAGTAGTGCAAGTGGTTAGCTTAGGTTTCTCCCTTTATGAAGGCCATTTTGTTCTTCTGAAATGGATCAAACCCACAGCTTTGCCTGCCATAATGTAATGTGAGTGAAGGAGTTCTTATGCAATGCACAAAGGCAAACCTACCATGACCCGAACCACATCAAAGATGCTTTCATCATAAAAAATTTGCTTCCTTGAAATATCATATGTCAAAACTCCATCCCATGACTTCTTTAGATAGTTAATAAAAAGGCTCTAAATAAGCATCAATAGTGGCCTTTGAATTAGATGGGCTTGGTATAAGGCAACACAAAAATAACTACCTTTTGACATCCACATTCATGTTGATGATTGTATATGGTAACAATAACAGGCCAACAAAAATAAAGTGAAAACGATGCCTTGATATATAAATTAAACCCATCAAATCATAAACCAAGTCTTACATTCGTGGATCAATAGGAAAATCTAGATGTACTAGATCAAAGTGCTTCCAAGCTATGCCATCATATGGATGGCATAACACTCATGAAATTCTTCTTAGACATTCTTTGCCACCTTAGGATTATAGGCAAATAGAAAATTGCCCAAACTGGAACTCGTCTTTTGTTACTTGTTCCAGTGCGGCAGTCACGATACCTTGGCCTGTGACAAATTTGATTTAACTAACTTTCCATCTTGTTTTCCAAAGTCATTGACATAAAAAAACATATAACCATCTACACAACAATCAACTCTATTAGCTTCCAATCCTAGCTTTGATACTAATCTTTTGGCCTCAATAACTTCTTGACAAACTCTCTTTTATGGGGTCACATCCAAAAGCACTTGGGTAATTAATAATTAACTCCATGCAAGACAAAAAGCCTGACACATATAAGTCCTTTTGAATCAAATATAAAGCAAAGTTTGTGCACTGACTGGAATGTTCCAGATTAAAAAATTTCAAGTAAATGGGTCCTTGAAAAATTCATTTGCTTGCAGTAAATCCTTTTGTATCAAATACAAAGAAAAGTTTGTGTCTGCATATCAAATATCAAATACAGATAAAGGACTTACATCTAAGCAGATAAATTTCTCAATGATTCACTTATGTGAAAATTTTAATAAGTAGATGTCAGAGCACTCATCTTGGAAACAATTGAGTATTTCCTCTATTTTTTGTTTCAGCCGAAGAAAAAAACTCATATTTTGACAATAAAATTTGGAGGAAAATAATAATAGTAGATGATCACATTTATACATCTTGACTTCATCATATGCCAGTTTGTTTAAATTTAAAATAAGTGTTTTTGAAATAAGATTTGTTTTTAAAATCACATATTTAAGAAGTACATACCATTCGCTCATTAAAATAAGTTGAAAACTACTTATTTTTAAAATAAACCGATTAGGAAAAACATGTTAAAAAAACCATCAATTTGTTTATTTAGAAAAAAAAGACTAAAAGAAATAAGCACAAGCAAACTGACCTGGAATCTGAATTTAAGAAGTATTTTCTCTTTTAGGCAGAAATAAAAACTTTGTATCTTATGAAGTTAATCAAATCAAGAAATTCATGTGAGAAATACTTGGTATTGGTCAAGTTCTTTTAGATATGCCAATATGCCATCAAATTTGTACTGGGACACCTTAGAATAGAGTTGATTTGAGTTGATTTCAAGATATACAGATACCTTCAAAACACCAAAGTGACTATTTTGTTGGAAATACATGTCCATGTTTGATTGACATGCTCAGACTAAAATAATAATGCATTCATATGTGATCCAAAGTTATTTTTGTGTCCACAAAACACCATGTTGATTTCAAACAAAAATTAATTAAAATTTCCTCACATTGCTACCAGTGATCATTGCATGTGCATAATCCATCTCTAAAATGATGAAAACGGTTAGCATCTCTTACAACTATCAACCTATTTGTGACCTTAGAGATCAATTTTACAGCAATGTGACAATCATCACACATCCTAAGGTTTTTTATTATTCGGATTGGCCCTGGTGGAGGTATTTTCATGAGGCCATATGCTAATGCTAGCTTCTCACTGTGATAGCTAAGATAACCTTCCTTTTGTTCCTCTTCCACATCATGCAGCACAGCACCAACATCAGGCACATACCCCAATGGCTTAATCATTGCCAACAACTCTTGAATTTTCTCATAGATCTGAGTAGATTCTGGATGATTGCTTCCTTCTGAAACAAAGACATGAGTATCATTTCTTATACCTAGCCAACTCGCACCGGGTTCCTTCTTAATATTCCTTTCCCTCATCAATTTTCTAATATTCACTACTCCATCCCATTTCCTTGCCTTGGCATACATGTTTGATAGTAATGTATATGTTCCTACATCATGAGGGTCCATCAGTATCACAGTTTCTGCAATTAACTTCCCTAAACTATAGTTTCGATGAACATGGCATGCGTTAAGCAAAGTACGCCAAGCAACAACATCCCACTTGACTTGTGTTTTTGTCTTCATAAAATTTTCAGCCTCATAAAGTTGGCCATCCCTACACAAAAGAGAAACCATACACGTGTAATGTTCCAATCCAGGCTCAATATTAAGTTCCTTCATTAGTTGATCAAAATAGTAGAACCCTTCTTGCACAAGAGCCAAATGAGCACAAGCAGAAAGTATCCCAATGAAAGTTACATAGTTCGGACACTCTCCAGCAGACATCATGTCTTGAAACACTAGTAAAGCTTGTTTACCAAGTCCATGATGGGAATAACCACATATCATAGCGTTCCATGTAATCACATCTTTATATATCATATTTGAGAACACACTATATGAAGAATCAACATTGCCACTCTTGGAATACATATTTACTAAAGCATTTCCAACAATGAGATGATTCTTAAACCCTAATTTCATTATACGACCATGTAATGTATCACCATATGTTAGTGCAACCAAATTTGCACAAGCATTTAGAAGAACCGCAAAAGTGAACTCATTTGGATGCGTATCCTCTAGCTCCATCCTTGGAAATAGATTCAAAGTTTCCTCAAAATATCCATTTTGCAAATATGCAGTCAACATGGCAGTCCATGCAACCACATTCCGATCTTGCAAGTCATCAAAATGCTTTTTCGCATTTAGAACTTTACAACATTTCCCATACATGTCTATCAGTGCACTAATAACAAAGACATCAAATACCAAACCAGTCTTCATCAACTGTGCATGAATCTGCATACCCAATTGCAAATCTCCAATATGAGAACAAAGGCACAACATATTTACATGTGTAACACCATCCCAAGACACACATTCATCCACCATCATGTTCAGAACCTTTTCAACTTCTTCTCTACACCCTGATTCCACAAGTGCACTCAAGATAGAATTATAAGAAAACACATCATTCCCGGGCACTGTTTCCAAAATCTGCAAGGCTGAGTCCACATGAAAGCACCTAGAGTACACGTGAACAAGTGCATTCTTCACATATTGATGCAACAATAAACCGGACTTAAACAAATACCCATGACATTGCTTCCCCTCTTGGACTCTCCCACTGTTTGCACAACAAGAAAGAACAATGGTAAAAATATACTCATTGGGGCATGCACTGTCCAATGAAACCAAGTTCCTGAATAGCCCAAGTACTTCCAAAACATCTCCTTTGTGCAAATACCCCGCCATTAAAACACTCCAAGAAATCAGGTTTCTCTGGGGCATTCTGTCAAACAGCTTTTTGGCATACTCCAATTGACCACATTTAGAGTATAGATTGATCAGTGAATTTATTTGAATGATGTCACTGTCTTTTGAAGTTTGGTTGCAAACAAGCAATTGGGCATGGATTGTTTTGCCCAACCTCAGACTCTTTGAAGTGGCAGAGAGTTTCAAAATGTTAACAAGTTCTTTGAACTTGTGACTCAAATTCATCTTTGCCCTTTTCATGTAGCACCCCATTCCCCATCTGTTTCACCATATATCACCACATATCACCATATATCTCCGAAACTGAAGTCCTACCAAGCAGATGCCCCCAGACAAGGAGACAATTAACATATTAGCCAGATATGAGATGAGAGCATCAAAATCATTCTTTAGAACTTAGGAACCTCAGCCGAATCATAATCCAACAAGTTAGCTGAATCACAACAATACCCATGCACTTAAAAAAGACACTAGCACAAGTTTGACAAAGTGGATAGAGCACACACAAAAAAATTACATTAGAAAAAGACAAAAATTACCGAGGTCACAGCCACAACCATCCCAGTAATTAACACAGTAACTAACCAAAAGAATTATCCAAACTAGAAACTATATGATCAAAGGAAAACCTAAATCTAAAATTCCATTTCCAATTAGAAAAAATCACTCCAAAAATAGTGACAAATTTAAAACATCAAAAAATGAAAATTTCAAACCAGGCTACACAGTTTATACCACAGATATCCAAGGAAAACCAATTCAAATCCTATGCCACTCCAAGAACACAAAGCAGAGAATTGAAAGAGAGAAGCTTGAATCAAATTGATAAGAAAAGGAACAGAAGAGTGAAACCCTAAAACTGATGAGGAAAAATATTGAAATTGGGAATTCAATTCAGTTCAATTCTTAGGACCGAGAAAATGGTTAGACACTTGGAGTCTCACTCGTACTATGCTTATCAAATAACCTTTTTCTTATGTTTTTCTGATACAATGAACAACGTGGGTTCAAATACGATAGTAATAGTATTTTTTTACAATTATTTAAATTAGTGTTCATCCTTTAAAAGTATTTTAATGATTTATTATGTGACTTTTGGAAAATTCTCAACCCTATGCCAAAGTTGTGCAGGTATAGCTTATGTGGGAGCCCATCCTATTAAATTTCTCTCTTTGGGAAGGCTTTTTTGTTCTTCCTTATTAGAAAACTCAACCTTGCAAAATCGGTTTATAAAATAAGGTTTGCATCCATTTATATATTATAACTTGGTCATATCTCTAGTCAATGAGGAATCTCCAATATATCCCCTCCCGTCAAAGACTCGACATCTCAAACATGGAACTAGAAATCTGTGGGTGCTCAAATAGTGCATGGCACAATAGGCCCAACAAACCTCATTAGGATAGTCTTTGATGATACAATTTAAAGAGGAAAGCTTTAAGAGATCTTAACTTGGATCTCCTTGCCTATTCAGATTTATATAATTGTAAGGAACAATTGCTTACAACAGAAACTTAACCTAGGATACTTTATTACAAACTATGACGCACAAACACATACGGCTAAATTAAAAAATACAGGATAGGAAGACAGGGCAGTATACAAATTTGTACAATTATAAGACTATTACAATATACTGATCATGGTAGCCAAAATCGCAATCTAGAACGTAAGATCGTACGAATCTACAATCTTCTTCTCCAACTCCGATCTCGTTTCACTTAAAACTCGCAATCTGCGCAGATCGTGTTGGATCCCCGTTCTAAGTCACAACTCGTGTGGGAATGGGAATTCTCGCGATGCAGTTCTTCCAAGCGGCGAGGGAGAAGCCGACAGAGCTCATGGTTGTGCTTCTCTCGCTGCCTTGCGATGCAATCCCTCCCAGCGGTGAGGGATAATAAGCGGACAGACCTTGTGGTGGTGACGCCTCTCTCAGTAGCTCCTCTATCAGCAGCAATTTGCAGCGGTGACTCTTGCAGTATCAGCGTACCAGGCAGTTGCAGCCTTAATGCTGGCCTCTCTACGAGTCTCTTCATGGGGGTGGGGATGACAACTCTAGGGTGTTTTTTATGGGTTGGAATTGATTTTTAACCTAGAAGGTTTAACCCATTGCCCAATTATTAAAATTTTTATTAGTGTTACCAAATCAGTACCATACCATTAGAGGGTTCCTGCATATTACTGGAATTTAGGACTGAATCAGTATTAATTATAGTGAATGAGACTAGAACTGACTCAGAGTTGGGATGCTTAGAGGCTAAATTTAAGGATTTTAAAATGTTGATTTAGTAATCAAAGAGAGGATATAACTTGTTATTCAGTAATTTTTAAATTGGAATATTACGGAATGAAAAATACATTTATGAAGATTTGGTGCATATGATCATAACTAGAGTATTGGATAAATAATTCACACGTCTTTCAATGCATTCTCATTTCAAGTAAGAGTTTTAATCATGCAGAGAACAAACATCAACAATCAAGTCATTCAACAAGTACTCTTATATGATAAACCCAACAAAAAATGAGATTCAGAAATGGAACTAGTTTATGGTTGGCATGTTTCATTACCTGGTAATGGTCAATTAGTGGAGATTTCCTTGCCTTGCCCGTTTGAGTCAACTTGCCAACAAAGCTAAATGGCCTGTTCAAGTACACTGAAACCTTAAACATATTTGTCGGTGGATATAATTAAATTTAGCTAATAAATATCTGCATTATCAAGAAAGTTGACCACCTACAGCATTGAACCAGACAATCTCTAATAACTTGTGAAACACAATTTACTATTATTGTACACCAATCCAATTCCTTACATGGGCTCAACTTGTCATATAATTTGCTCAACTTAAAGAGGGTAAGATAATACAACTTTGGGACATTCAAGTTCACACAAAATCTTTTTTTATTCTTTTTTACTGGTATTCATCTCAGACAGTTAACAAAATGAAAAAAATAAAAAATAAAAAACAATTTCCGTTTAGTAATATGGCACCACCAGTATCGTTAATCCAGTAATTCCAATGAAAAAATTAATTCATGTGGAAAGCTTTAAACTTTGATGCCTGGAACCCTACACGATAAAAGATATTCGACTGTGTGTTACGATAAAGGGAAAGATAAGCACCTCGCAGCAGCGAAAAACGTTGAATAGTGTTCAAGTCCCCAACTTTCTGGAGTCGCACTTCGGAAACGCGATTTGGGGATTTGGAATCTTAGGTATTTGAAGAACAAACAAATTTGGAAGTGGGATATGGGATGGCGATTCGGTAAGGACTCTGGCGCGTTAGGGCACGAATCTGGAATTTGGGAAATTTCGAATTGTTGGTTCTAAAATTTGATAAAGATTGAGACTGGGTAATTCAATTCCGAAAGAGAAAATGCAAATAGGTTTGGAAAAACTTTGTGAAAGTATCAAAATCCTATTGTTTTATGTTTTTTCTGGTACAAAAAACCTATTCAAATACCATGGTAATGGTTATTTTTTAATTATTGGAATTATTGTTCGTATTTGAAAAAATTATTAGAATGATTTATTAGGAGACCCTTCTAAGTAATTATCTTTGGGAATTGGTTAAATTAATATGCAGATTCAAAAATCAATTGAGAATTTTAATTATTTCTCCATATCAAAATTCTTTTATATTAGGTCTTTTTAAGTTTTTGGAGTCTCTTAAAAAATGATTTTGAAATTGGATTTCCTTGAAATAGTAAAAATAAAATATATGGAAATTTTAAAAATCATCTCAACTCAATTAAAATAATCATAAGATTAAAGACTCAACTATACTTTTCTTAATTTAGAGTCCTAATTAAAACTATCAAATAATTTGGAGGCTTAAAAATTAATTTAACACTTAAAATTGGAATCTTCAATCTCTTTTTAAAAATTAATATTAAAATGTTGGTTAGAAAATTAATAGAAAAACAAAATATATCATGCTAGGGTTATATTTTTATATATTTAATGACTTAGGACAAATATTTATATTGTACATGATAGTTTTTCAAAAAAAAAAAATTGGTATACCAAGTTGTTCTAACATCAAATATATATATACTTTATTTATATTTTTCATAACAATATAAGATATAAGATAGATATAAATACTCTTTTGATTCTTATTTTTGTTAATTTTTTTTAATTTAGTTTTCATATTCGTTTTGTATTTAATTAGGTTATTATTTTTGTCAATTTGATCATTTTTACTAACAATGGTGTTTAAATGGTTAAAGTATCTTAATAGTGCATGTCACGTACCCGTTCTGGATTTTTTTCACTTTTATTACTATTATTTTTTACTTTTTTTTATTTTTTAAAGAAAATTTAAATTTAAAAAAAAATTACACATGTCAAGTCAACATCAATTCATGTGTTAATGTCAATTCCATGTGTTGTTGTGGTTGTATTAATTTTTTTTTTGTTTGTTTAATTTAATCTCTAAATTCATTATTTTTATTCAATTCACCTCAAGTAAAAAACAAGAACTAACATGTAGCATGCACAGTTAAACACCGTTAACAAAAAAGACTAACCAAAATTATGACCTAATTGAATACAAAATGAAAATAAGAATAAAATTGAACAAACAAATGAAAATATGTACCAAAGAGCATTTAATTTTCAAGAAATTTAAGTTAAGATCAATAATAAATATATAATTAATTTTTAAAATAATTGTTAAATATAAAATTAAAAAAATAAGATATATAAAAAAAATTAAAATAATAGTCTAAGAAAAAAGAGATTTTTAGAATAATGGTTATAAATAATTTTTATTTAAAAATAATTAAAGGTAAAACTGATATTATAAAATGTGGACACAAAAGAGAGAATCCTCTAAATGTTTTGTTTAGTAAAGAAAAAAAAACAGAGAATTCATAATTTATAGCAAGTCTGAACTTACTGTTTGGGCTTGAGAAACAAGTTTGGGCTTTTACTTCTTGCACCTCCATAATTTGTTGTCACACCTTGTCAAATTGTCAAAATGACTAATGCGATTTCCCCATATGCATATTTTGGAAACTTTTTGTGTAACACCCCATTTAATTTAATACACGAAATTAAAGGAAGCGTCACAAGAAAGATAACATAATAGCGTAGTTCGGGAGTTTTAAACTCAACTCCTTACAACCCAAGGCACACCACAATGCCCAAAAGAAAACTGGATAAAGAGTTCAACAAAAAGTATATAAATCTAAGGACGAACAAATACATGGGTCATAGCCCTAAAGAAACTCATAAAGGAATTATAAACCAGTCCACGCGGACTATGCAGCGGAATCACCACCTCCCTGTTGCCCACGGGTGTTCCTCTCATCTGCTCACACCAACAAGTTGATGATCATCGCAAAGGAGAGTACCACACAGCAGAACACACAACAAAGAAAGTAGGGTAAGCTAAAGCACAAAGGATTTCATCCATACAATTAAAATATATTCACCATACCATATACATATATCAACCAAGCATGTTATGACTTCTCAGGCAATACACTAAAACGCGACTCGACTCATCCGGATACGTATAACCTGGTCGGATTCAGCGGATGCTTGCACTTGTGGTGGATACATTTGCTCACCCCCAAGCTGCTCACCCCCGAGCTATGTGTTACAAGTGTTACGATGAAACAATTTCCTTCACCACAAGGTTAGCCCTTAGTGAATTTCAGGCCTCTTACTACTCTCACCACAGGAGTCAGTCCGCTCTAGGTGAGACTAACTGACTCCTTAGAGTGTCAGGATGATGCAACCTTACCTTGAATTCTTACTTAGTTATACAGATGGGGCACCACCATGGACACCCACTAACAGGGGCCATGGAATTACGTCCCGACCACTGAAGCACGATCCTGAAAGTCTCACCTAGAGACCCCAAAGAATTATGCACTGACACAGACCAAACAAGATCACACAGCCAAAAATTTCACCATGCATGTATACGTTCGTCATACCAACCTTGAAAGCTAACGCCTTTCATGTTCCAGGTCCAACTCATTCCAACTCATCATAAGCCATCCATGCATAAAGGATTTCCAACTCATCTCATTATCATGCCTCTTTAATACAAACCATTTCATTTAAAATCTCATGCCAAACTCATATCAACCCATTATTCACATCTCATGACTTACACCACTCATACATACTCATTTATCTCATACTTTCAACACAATACTTAAAACCAAGCAAGCATTATCCATACAAGGTCAAGAAAGCACTCACACATCGCACTGTCTCACCCAGCACCTCGCTCAGGCTGAAGGGTCTCGTTCAGGCGAGAGGCTCTCGCTCAGGCGAGCCCCCTTCGCCTAGGCGAGGGCTCGAAAAAGGGGAACAGTAGCTCACCCGGGATCTCGCTTAGGCGAGATTCCTCTCGCTTGGACGAGATGCTCGCTCGCTCAGGAGCAACATGGGTCGCCTGAGCGACCGCTCGCGTGAAACATCTTGGGCGAGCCTCGGTTGATCTCGCCTAGGCGAGACAGGCTCGTTTGGGCGAGAAAACCAGAGCTCACCCTTGTTCTCTCGTGCATTTACACTCAACAGATCACCAATGGCACAAAATCATCATTCTCTAGTTCATATAACATACCAAACATATCTAAACGGCAAAATAGAGGCACAAACAGTATCACTCAAAAGAAAAGGGTGAACCCTAGCTTCTCGTACCTGGAAAACAAGCTAGCGGAACGCTCCAACACGCACACAGTGAACACAACGGTCCTAATGATGGTCAAAGAGCTGAAATGAACGGTAAAACAGAAGCAGGGACGAATTATTACCAAACCCTAACAGTAAACAGTGGTCATAGGCCCAGAAAAGGGGAAACATGAGCTGAGAAAAGACATACGTGGAGTAGGAGCTGTGTTTGAGTTAGCTCGAAGAAGGCTTAGAGCAAACCCTAGCAGAGCGTTCTGTGCGAGAGACGTAAAGGTGACGACTGATTCTTCTACAAGAGTGAAAGTGCGAATTAAGGTAATTAGGAATCAACTTTATCCTTTGGACCAGCTCCTTGGCCCATCAAATTTGGGACAACCCTTTTTGTTAAAGGGTACAAAAAGAATAGGGCCTTACATTTTGGAAAAAAAAATCGGAAGTTTTCAGAATAAATTTTTCGAAATTTTTAGAATAAGATTTTAGAACAAAATTTTTAAAATAAAAATTGTGAAACAATATTTTTGGAAAGAAATTTTGGGAACGGGTGAAATATATTTCAGAATAAATTTTTTCGAATACATACAATTTCTTCTGGAATGTATTTTTAAAATATCTTCACATATAGTTTTGAAAAGAGCTTTTTAGAAATATGAAAATTATTTTGAAAAACGTTTTCTGGAATAATTTTTTCGCATTTTTTTCCTCAAATGTTTTGTCACTCTTTTCTTCGTGTGTAACAGTGGTAACTAAAAAAAGTTAAATATATTTTTAACTTTTAAATTTAGACGCGATATTAGAATATACTTTTGTTTTAAATTTTGATTTTCGATCTTTAAAAAATAAATAAATATAATTTTTTTAATCCTTATTTGACGTGTTAAACGATTTTTTATATTAGTGTGAACTATTTACACAATTTTAACACATTTCAATTTAAGTGTTATTGTAAAACATTATATAACAAGTAAAAAGAAGTTGACGTTAATATATTAAAATGATTATATTTATTATTTTTTAAATTTGAGGATAAAAATATATTAAAATTTGAAAAAGAAAATCTAATTTTGCGTCAAAGAATAAAATAACCCAAAAATAAACTACACCAAATTTAGTTGACATATTTGAGCAACTAAAAATCCTTTTCACTGCCATGAAGTTTAGGTGCAGCCTGCAAGACCAATTAGAAGGCTTTGTTTTGCACATCATTTTGCCGTCCACAAATTGTTATTTATTCGTGTATATAAGTCAACCTTCTCTCCATCACACACTCACCTAGCTCATGGAAGAAGAAACGGAGAAGAAGAAGAAGAAGATGGGTAGAAGATGTCACTGTTTGGTCTTAGCATATCCACTTCAAGGCCACATCAATCCCATGCTTCAGTTCTCCAAACTGTTGCAACATCAAGGTTTCAGAATAACACTCGTCACAACCCGTTTCTACTACAACAACTTGAAAACACTGCCTCCTTCTATCGCAGTCGAAACCATATCCGATGGGTTTGACCTAGGACCACCACCACCACACCATGCTGCTACCCACAAGGCCTTCATCGATCGTTCTCGTGAAGTGGGGTCACAATCTTTCGCTCAGCTTCTTCAGAAACTTGGTACATCAAAAGATGATGATGATGATGAGCGTGTCGATTGTGTTGTGTATGATTCATTCTTCCCTTGGGCACTTGATGTTGCCAAGAGATTTGAGATAGTTGCAGCAGTTTTTCTGACTCAGAACATGGCTGTGAATAGCATATACTATCATGTTCACATGGGAAACCTACGACTTCCTCTCACACAGCATCAGTTTTCTCTTCCTGCTTTGCCCAAACTTGAGCTTCAGGACATGCCCTCTTTCCTTCTCACGTATGTGCAACATCCTTATTATCTTGATTTCTTTGTGGATCAATTCTCCAACATCGACAAAGCTGATTGGGTTCTGTGCAACACTTTTTATGAGCTGGATAAAGAGGTAAGAACAATCTCATCACTGGTATACCTTATTTGCATTGCACATATTTTAATGCATTTCTGGTGATAATATTGGAAAGTTATAATGTGTTGTGACATGTTATGAAAAGAATGGCTTGAGGTAAAAACAATAACCTAAATTTTTTAATGTTTAAATGATTAAGAAGTGCAGCATGGTTTTGTATGATCAAATTAAATTAGGATTCTTTGTTGATTTTTATGTATTATTCTTCTGTATTGTCTTCAAAATACACGAATAATTATTAATTTTAAAATTTTAAAATATATTAAATAAAAATTGAAGTACCGATATAATACATTTTTAATGGTCAAGTAAAAAATAACATAAAATAAAAATTTAATAGAGAAACTATAGACTCATCAAATTTTAAAAAAGATTAATGATGCATACTCATTTTTATCAAATACTTAACAAACCTATGTGACTTTATTTTTTTATTTTTGCCTGTTTTCTTAAATTTTCCTCTCTCTCTATACAATAATTATAATGTTCCTCCAAAAATAATTTAAAAGAATTATTCCTAACTTTTTAATCTGATGGTTAGATATAAATTATTCTACAACTATTAAAATTATAGTAGGAAATGAAGTGCTACAGTAACTTGATCTTTCTCTCCTCTCTCCATATGTGAGGAGATATTAACTTGCACTTTTTTATTGAATAGTTTAATTTCATCATTTTGAATTGAAGATTTTCTTTTTTTTCCTTTTCGTTTACATCATTTATGAAAAACTATTATATCGATATAAAATTATTTAATATCTCATTTCTATACATATCTATTTAAATTTTATTACATGTACAAAAATTCTGGTTCATGGTAATGTTTTGATGAATATGGAAACTGAGTTTATTAGGTAGCAGATTGGACAACTAAGATTTTGCCAAAATTCAGGAGTATTGGACCAAACATTCCATCTATGTTCTTGGACAAGAAACACAAAGATGACCAAGATTATGGTGCTGCAGAATTTGACAGTGAAGAATGCTTAGAATGGCTTGATGGTAAGCCAAAAGGGTCTGTGGTTTATGTGTCATTTGGAAGTTTAGCCATGGTTGGTGGAGGCCAAATGGAAGAACTAGCTTATGGCTTGAAGGAGTGTTCCAGTTACTTCTTGTGGGTGGTGAGAGCCTCAGAAGAGACCAAGCTCCCAAAGGATTTTGAAAAGAAATCAGAGAAGGGTTTGGTAGTGACATGGTGCTCCCAGCTAAGAGTTTTAGGTCATGAAGCTGTAGCATGCTTTGTGACACATTGTGGTTGGAACTCCATATTGGAAGCTTTGTGTTTAGGAGTGCCAACAATTGCAATACCTCATTGGTCAGATCAAGCCACAAATGCAAAGCTTGTGGCAGATGTTTGGAAAATTGGAATCAGAGCTTGTGTTGATGAGAAAAAGATTGTGCAAAGAGAAACACTGAAGCATTGTATAAGGAAAGTGATGGAGAGTGAGGAAGGGAGAGTCATGAAGAGTAATGTCATTCAATGGAAGAGTTTGGCTTTGAGGGCAATAAGTGAAGGAGGAAGTTCTTATCAAAGTGTTTTGGAATTTGCAAACACCTTTTTTCATTAAGAAACGTTGTGTCTCTGTTGAATCGAGAACTCATGACATTGGTTATGATACCAATTTTTGGATCGAGCACTTATCATTTGGCCAAAAACTATAGTTATCAGTCAGAGCGTAACTCTTTTTACTTAAGGGGTGTACCTACTCTTGAAAGTACAATTAAAATCAAACATTTTATGACTTGAATCCGAAAAGTCTTATTAGCGTTCAAAGATGAAAATATGGTGAAGGATATTTTTTTATCCACACACACACACACACACACACACACACACACACACACACACACACACACACACACACACACACACACACACACACACACAAACACACACACACACAC
>Ga0214545_1005914_pt1 | contig 21716 bp, 9 predicted proteins | sample CNSS4metaG_FD_160064 | JGI IMG/M metagenome (GOLD analysis project Ga0214545, IMG submission 160064) | Root nodule microbial communities from cowpea collected in UCLA plant growth center, Los Angeles, California, USA - CNSS4 | ecosystem: Host-associated > Plants > Roots > Nodule | place: USA...
ATTATATTATATTTTATGTGTAAATATATTATTTATTTATATATATTTTTTAGATTATTTAATAAATTATAAATAGTTTAGTAATTTAAGCGGGGACGGGTATTTGGGCGGGTATATATATATATATATATCTCCATCCCCATCCCCAGTTGAAAATTTCGGGTATTACCCATACCCATACCCATACCCATACCCAGTCAAAGCGGGGATTCCCCGTCAAAACGGGGACGGGTTCGGGTGATACCCACGAACACGGGTTTATTTGCCATCTCTAGTTAAAATATGAAAATCTCATTTTCCAAAATGTTTTCAAATAAAACAGTAAAAGTTATTTAATATTGACCATCACACTTATGAATAAACAAAATAATGAGACAAGATACAATTATGTCAGTCAATTAACAAAAAATTAAATAACATAAACTTAATTAAAAAATATGGTATTTTAAGTACATAATAAATAAAAATTAATAAAACCTTAATTAAAAATATTAAACAAATTGACAATAGTAAGATGTTAACTTTTTTATGTGATTCTTGATAATCATACTTGAAAACTCATGTGATAATATTCTTTAAAGTTCAAGTATATAAGATAGAATAAAGATAAAATGTATTCAGAACTCCCTTAAACAATGAAAAGAAAATACTTTTATTTCTTAGTTTCACATTGTTGTCATTCAGGCAATTTATCAACAAATTGAATTGTTACGTTGAAAATCAATTCTCCTTTTTCAAGATATTGAAATCCTATCAAGCTGGAAATAAATATTTATATATATATATATATATATATATATATATATATATATATATAATTTTGTTTTTTCAATTCATTTTTTCCATTTCTTTCTTTTCTGAACTAAATAGACCATTGACGATAAGTTGATAAGACCGTACTTTATTAATGATTAATTGAAAAGCAGAGAAAGCGAAGCACTACGAAGAAAACCGATCAAGGAGACGGCGCCACGTGTAGGCGCGAACGCGTCATTGTATTTGCGACGTACGCGGCATGGTATTGGGAGAAGTAACAGAAAGTCGTGTCAACGCGACATCATCAACTTTCACAAAACAACACAACACAACACAACACATCTCACTCCTTCTTTTTCTTTCTCTTCCCTCAAAATCCCTTCTTCCTTCGCTGCCTCTTCACCTCTTCGCCTCTTCAATTCTCTGTCTTCTTCTTACCCTCCCTCATTCTTCATTGCGTCAACACAAAAAAAAAATATACATAAAAAACACCACACCCTGTTCTACGTGGCCACTCTCACTTTCCTTTTAAATCTTTATTTAAGCCCTTCACTATGACCGGCAAAGAAATCCTTCATAAGATGAAGGTACCCTTTTGTTTTCTTCACCTTTCATGTTATCCCAATTCGCTCTTTTCGTTGCTCTACTTTTATTTTATTGTATTTTATTTTTCATTTTGCTATTTTCTCTTTGGCTTTGTTTCGTTACAATGACTAACAATTTGGTTTCTGTTCATTTGTCGGTGTTGATCTTTGTCTATCAGTTCAGTGGATCGCTTTTGATAAACCCTCTAATTATATTCCATGCCTTTCGTGGCAGAGAATGTAGTTTTACTGTGCCTCTTTTCTTCATTAACTCCAACAGTGCCTTGTTTTTTTTTTGGAGATTTATCTGATGCAGAGATAATACAGATTTAAACTCACTAATATATATGATATCAGAGTCTAACCTTGATCATTTTCTTACTAATTTTCTATCCCTTAACAAATATAAGTCCTAAAGTCCTAATTTTTTAGAGTTGAATTATATGGATGAGCTATCTTACACTACACCTTAGATTTTAAGGTTAAGACCATCTTAAAGGGAAAATGACTATTACTGGGTCATTGTTGATTGGTGATATAACCTGTGTAATGGGTGTTTGTTCTTATGAACTTGAAGTATCCTTTAGCAAAGAGTCAAATACTAAGATTCTTTCTGGGTACAAAGTTAGAAGAACTTCTGAGAGTTTTTCTATCAGAAAAAGCTTTATATTTTCAACAAAGAAGCTCCTGCAAACTCTACAATACCTCTTGGTGGCTCCATTTATAATCTTTGTAATTGCACTGCAGGTTTATGTGGCATAACAAATCCAAAGTTTTAGAGTATTGGTCAATTTTGCTGCAACATCTTTTGTGATATTGTGTGTGAATGATCATATTTTAGGTGTTGAGTTGGTTGGTTAATGGTGATGGTTGGGAGGTTGCTTGTCACAGAGGTTACAAAATTTCATCAACTTTTATGTGGTGATCTGTAACTTGAGAATGAAATGAGTGTTGGAGGGTGAATCACGGGTCCAATACCCCAGTTGCTGAACATTGTGTTTCTGAACAGGAACACACGAGGAAAGGGAAAAGTCAGTTGTAGCCCTTATGATGGGACGGTTGCCCTTAGAATCATCTGTGCCAGTTGTTAAATCCAGCTAGCTGCAATATCAATCAAGCAGATTTATGCTATGCTATGTGTTTAAAAGCAAGATGGTCTTTGATGAGTTAAGAAATGCAATGCATTATTATATGGTTTTTGGTGATGAATAAGAAGAAAAAAAGGCTTAGGTAAATGAAGGTTGTGTATGAGAAGTAAAGTCAGAAAAGTTAAAATGACAATATGATCAATGACTTGTTGTGCTTTACAAGTCTAGATATTGTTTGCAAAAAGAATATTTTGTAGTGTACACAGTTAGTTATTTGAGAAGATAAAAGAATGTGTTTTAGACACATAATCCTGAATTTACTTTTGAAAAAGCTTTGGTAAATGATGCCCTCAGCTATTAATTTCAAGAAATACAACTTGGCTAGATAAAATGCTTATGTTTGTCTTTCTTGGAGTAAGATGAGTTCAAAAGTTTTGACTTAGATGTTTCTCCTGGACCTGAGATTCTGATTTGATGAATAACTCAGTTTTGAGTTTTTCAGTTGTGAATGTGTTGTAACCTGATTGTGTTACTTACAGGAAAAAGTTCTGGGGCCATCTGATACTGATTCAGGTAAAGGAAAGAGCAAGATGAAGAAGCACATAACTCATGGCTTTCACTTGGTAAAGGGAAGATCTGGTCATGCCATGGAAGACTATGTTGTTGCTCAGTTTAAGCAAGTTGATAACAATGAATTGGGCTTATTTGCTATATTCGATGGCCACTCAGGTCAAAGTGTGCCTGATTACTTGAAAAGTCATTTGTTTGATATCATCTTGAAAGAGGTAATTTGGATTCATAATCTTTAGTTTTTGTTACTTAATCATTGAGCTTCTTGGTTTGAAACATAATCTGTTGAAGATTATCATGTACTATGTAATAATTACTTTAAATTTCTAGTTAGTTATCAACATGAAAAATGTTACAAAGGATGTTTTGCATTGACTTTATAAGAATGTTTGTTACAAAGGATGTTTTATATTGACTTGCATAAAGTACAGGGACAAAATCAAACTCTTGAAATAGAATGCATGTCTATAACTCTGGTTTTCCTGATTTGTTGATGTAGCCTAACTTCTGGACAGAACCTGCTGATGCTGTGAAGAAAGCATATGGTATAACTGATTCTACTATTTTAGACAAATCAGGTGAACTGGGTAGAGGGGGTTCAACTGCAGTTACTGCAATATTGATCAACTGCCAGAAGTTAGTAGTGGCCAATATTGGGGATTCCAGGGCTGTCTTGTGCAAGAATGGCCAGGCCAAACAACTATCAGTGGATCATGAACCAAGTGTAGAAAGTGAGGATATAAAAAACAGAGGTGGTTTTGTGTCAAACTTCCCAGGTACCAATCACATTTTAAATGTTCTATAGTTTTTTAGTTTTTAGTTTTTCTTGTTAGCATGTGGTTCTTAATGATTTTTCTTATTAAGGTTTGATGTTCAGATTCTAAAAATATAAAATTGTTGGCTTTTAGTTTCTAACAAAAGTCTTCTTTATGCTTTTCTTTCATTTATAAAGATGTGGTTATCTTCTTCAAGAACATGTCATGTGTCTTATTAGTTTCTTTTTAAGTGAGTATCACTTAAGAAACTTTTGTTAATAAAGATTTCCATAAATAGGGAATCCAAAGAAAGCAATTTTTTGTTTGACAGAATAAAACTGAACATTCCTATATTTGCATGCGATAAAAACATCTTACTTTTATATTATTACATTCCTATCTTTATCATGACATATTTTGTAAATACACATTTCAAAAGAAAAAGTAATAGTATGTTAAAGAGTCTTTGAAATTCAAGAATGAGTAGTCCATAGATAAAGACATACAAACAAAGTCTAAGGTTTATGGTATCATGATGGTTGACTCATGTCATTCTTTCCCATCAATCTTCCTAGAAAAATCCCAGCATTCATTTCAAGAATTCAGTGCAATGGAAATAAGAAAGTTAAGGAACATATAATAAAATGTAATAAAAAACAGACACAGTCTTAGGTTTTTGGATTAAATGTAATATAAATGATAACAAAAAAAGAACAACAAAAGATCAGATCTTTGGATTAAATGTAGTGTCTTGATCCCTTTTATGATCGATTAATGTTTCATTTTTCGTGGTCTATCTTCGTAGAAAAATCCCAACATTCATTTGCTAAATTCAGTGCTAAGGATACTGTTTTTCTGATTCAATGTTTTGTGATTGAATAAGGGGACGTCCCACGAGTTGATGGTCAGTTGGCAGTGTCAAGGGCATTCGGAGACAAAAGCCTGAAGGTGCACTTGAGCTCAGAACCACATGTGATGGTGGAGAAGATAGGCGATGATGCAGAGTTTGTTATCTTAGCCAGTGATGGGTTATGGAAGGTAATATTCAATAAACAAAACAAGACAACATTCACAACAACTAATCAATGAATGTGTCTTTTTGTTTTTCTACACTCCAAGATACATGCATTTTTCTGCACTCATCATCATGTTCATTGAAATTATTGTAGGTGATGACAAATCAAGAAGCAGTTGATGCAATCAGAGATGTTAAGGATGCTCGCTCTGCAGCAAAGATCCTTACTGAAGAAGCACGTAACAGGAAAAGCTCAGATGATATCTCGTGTTGTTGTGAAACTTCAGTGATCAAATATAACTCAAATAGTTGTATATTTGGATAAATGATGATATACCCTTGTGGTGTCATTGCATGTTATAGCATTCTGTGTGCAATATTTTCTGTTCATGTTTGATGAAACAATGTGAAAAGGATGTAGATTTGGATTGTGTAACCAAAATAATTTGTATGAATGCAATCAAGTTTGTGCAAAAATCTCTCCTTTTGGAAATTTCATTTCTAGCCATTTTGTTGGTTCATCCATTTGGGCCTATTAAACATGCATGCATACACTAAGATTAAATTTAGCTTAAAAATTAAATTTAGGGAATTGAGAGTATCCAGAGTTTGTATGAAATAATTTAGGATCGCATACATTAATTTTAATTTATGATTTTTTAAATTAAAGAAAATTGAAAAAGTTTTTTCTTAATAAGATCTATTTTTTAACTTTTTAATTTATATATAAGTTCAATTTTATCTTATAAAAAATGTATTATTTTTTAATGTATGTATACATCTAATTTTTATATAAAGTTATCCAATTTAACTCTTAAATTATTGATATTATCTATCATACATATTACTTTTTTTAAGCAAATATATTATTTCTCCGCAGGAATTCATATGTATTTCCAATATGATATATGGGTTAAAATGAAGTTGAGATAAAGTATTGATTTTTTTTATTATTTGCATGAACTTTTATAAATTTAATTTACTTTATGTTGTCGTACATTTTTCTTTTCATAGTTTAATATTTGAGATTAACGACGATTTAGATATATAACAAGATAAAATTGAATTGTGAAAGAGGTTTAGATTTAAATATACAATTTTTTTTCTGATATTTTAAAAAAGTTTTAAAGATAAAATTTTGAAGGAATTTTAGATTCTAAAATTAAGGACAATAACGATAATGAAATTTAACATAACGATATTCTTTTCTTTTTATCTCAATAGACATTAATTCATTTCTCAACAAAATAGAAAAATGGATCTAAAAATAAATTCTCTTTTCCTATAGCTCCTCAACTGATGTGAGAATAGAGAATACATCTTTCTTTCCTAATCTTGTAAATACACTTTTTAAGAGAATAAAACCATGAAAAAATTTCAATCTCAAAAGCATACCTCGAATACAAGTGTATTGTATCACTACATTATAGTTTTTTTCTTGGCAACATTATACATTTTGTTGTACCTGTGAAACCTTTTCTGAACAAACCGGACATGACTGTTGCCAACATCCCTCGACCTAAAAGGATAGAGGGTAGGCAAAGCCAAAACACTTGATCACGACACAACAGAAAACTCAAATTACAATTTTGTCCCGTAATGAACCAACCCCATCTTACATAATCTCTCAAAACTAAACGTTTCTTCGCCGCTTAACCCAACACATTAGTCTTTCTTATCACGATTAACATTTTCAAAACTTTAATTTGCTCACATAACGTCTTGTAAAGACCCAATCATCGTATATATCTATTTTCTTTCAGTGTTTGGTCCCCTTTTCAGTTACTAATTCACTTTGTGACTTCCTCAAGGTTAAAGTTTGATATGAGAAAATGGAAATAAAATGACACCCAAAATAGTTTTTTTTTTTTTTAAAATATAAAATGTATCTTCCTGAAATTTCAAACAAAATGTAGAACTTAAATGGTTTGTTTATGAAAAGAGATAATCGAAATACAAAGATGCAATAGTGTTTTATTTTAATCCAATGGAAGATAAGAGATAAGATCTCACCATGCAATGGTGCTTCAATAGGATAACAATGGTAGGGAAAAACAGAAACTAAAGGCAGTATCTAAATAAGAGAACATAGAGCTAAGGAAAATGGCTCGCATTGCATACATAGCAGACAAGCTTTGGATGTTAGAAGTTTGGTTTGGTTTGGTTCTTGTTGATGTGAACAAACAAAGTGGTCCTTTTTATTATATGACTTGGCTTGTAAGAAACCAAAGGGTGACAGAAGAGAGAGAGCTTGGTGAACACTTTTGCTTCATCTGATGTTGAAAGACTTGTAGCCAGAAGAACTCCCTGGAAGGTTCATCTGAATTCTGCACTGTGTTGTTTCCTTAGGGTGGTGATGCCCTTTGCTCCCCTCACCGGCAGCTTCAGGGTTGCTTTTCCGGCGCCGTTCGTTGTGTCCGGCCAACCGCCTCCGGCAGCTTCTCTTAGACTCATCAAACTCCGCCAGATCATGGAACCTGCACAAACTCATCACAGGAACAAAAGCTTCAACTTTTAACTGTTTCACTTAAAAGAATGATGTTCAAATTCAATCACTTAAAAGAGTGTTTCTTTGCATACAGATTGTTTAGGAGCATCTCATTGATCAAGGATTTCAAAAGGGTCCCTTAAAGGTTTTAAATTGCAGTTAGTGAACAACAGTTAAACAAAAGCTTAGAAACTAAATTTATGCAGTTGAAAATTTGCATTGGTGTCTGTTGCAAATGGTAATGATTATTCCTTTGGTATAGCTTCAAAAGTAAGCATGCATGGTAAAAGGCTATAGACAGTAGAAGAAAATGGTGAAGATGAAAGAGTGTTAATTGAAGAAAGAAATAACCTGCTACATTGCTGGCAAAACCTCTGTCTCAGCCCTGCAACCACCACAACAGGTGCTTTGGAGTGAAACTCACAGACCTTGTGGCGGCGATGGTACCTTTTTGCATCAGTCAAATCAGCACCACACCTCTCTGCCTGACATGAAGGTGGAGAAACACCACCACCACCACCAGCGGCAGCACCACCACTTGAGCCTCTTCTGCCACCACCACTATTGCTGCTACCAAACCCTCTCTTTTTCTCTTCTTCAGTGAAACTAGCTCCACTTTCATCCTCCTCCTCCACCTCATTCTCCACTTCCTCTTCCACATTCTTCCTCACCCTCTCAACCAGTGATCTCTTCCTCTCCACAGTCCTAGCCTCCATTGTGTGCAAAAGGGTGGTGAAGGATGTGAGAAAGAACTTTTTTTGGAGCAATGAAGTGAAAGAGGGAGTTTATAGGAAGCAGAAAGGAAGAAAAGAAGGGTGTGGACCACAGGCTCCATATTTTGTTAATTGTGTGCTTGTGTAAGCATAAAGGTAGAGGAATAGTGCACAGAGAAGGGAGTTGGAAATGTTTTTGTCTTTAATGATAACCTAATAGAGGAAAAGGTTAAATCTCAGTTCTTGCAGTGAAGTGAGAGAACTCCCAAGTTGCTATTCATTTTTCTTTTTTTTTAATGAATGTTGTGTTGAAAGTGATAGTGCTCATCGCGCGTCAATCACAAACGCATAACCATTGGTACTCAAGGAATTACAAATCGGAACAACAGGATTTTGCTTTTGTTTTCTTTCTTCTTATTACTTCTTCTTCTTCTTCTTATTTCTGATCTCTGATACCATGCTCATCAAGGACCCATATCACATGCCTACCCAATCCTTTCCTTAATAATAAAAAAAAAGAATTTAATTAAAATACATGCATAGATTAAAAAACTTCTGTTCTATAGAGCTGGACTTAACTTTAAAAACATATCTATTTTGATTGTCGATGATAAATTTTCATTGAAGAATCTAGTTAGTTTCTTTTAGGATGTCTCTTCTCTTTTGTGTGCCTTTTCCTTTGCAATATTGAAATCCAGAAAACCTTTTAAAAATGAATCCACCATTAATCATTTAACTAACATGTTAACATCTCCTCACTACTTCAAAAGATATATTTGAAATAAATGTATTAGAAGGTAAATTTAAGTTTAACTCATTCGCAAAATCGAATCGAATAGTAAAATGAGAATGGTTTTCATGTAGCGTGAATTATTAGGAATCTAACTATGAATTTAAGTTTTAAATTTGATAGAATTAAGAAAATTGAACATGTTCTGAAATATGATCAATAAATTTAAGGTTTAGTTAAAAATGATATCAAATTTCTTATATAAGGTGAACTCATATCTCATTAATATTGTGTTTCTTCAATAATTTCTCTGAAAAATTTATCATGAATTGATCTTATTTTCAATAAATTGTTGTTAGAAGTCTTATATCGATAAGGCAATTTCATAGTATATAAGTGGTATGCAAATTTTATCTTACAAACTGATTTTGTAGAGTTTTATGAGATTGAATTAGATTTAAAGTTGAGTTTTAACCATTGTTTCTTTACCTACTAAATACATATCTATATGTTAATAATGTATTATAATTTCCAAAAGGAGGGTTGATATTGAAAGGTTCAATGAGAATAAGAAGTTTTTGTGGAGGAATCCCTTGTATTTGTTTCATAACTAATCTAAAGAAGACAAAGAGGAGCTCTTATTTATCACTGCCAGCAAAACAATTATACGCACAGAGAGGTGCAGACGAAACATAACTACATAAGCAAAAGATGTTGAGTAGAATTAGGTAGTTGTTGTCTGTGTCTGTGTTGTAGTTAGCTTTATAGATTGTTGCAGTAAGATTGAGCATTGATTTAAATGCATAGTGTGAGAACTACTGGTCCATTGCATTTTATATATGTTATCCCCATGGTGTAAAGTAGTGACTGCACTAGCCAAGGCTAGACCCTAGATAGCAGAGACATAATTTTTTTTTAATTTTCATATGGAAGAGGAAAATTCACCATTCCAACAGACACGAGCAGTGGCAAACTGTTCCCTTGTCCTTTGTGATGTTTTGTTGAATTTTGTGTGAGTAATCGATGATGTTTATTGTGGGATTAAGCAGTGAAAGTGTTTAACATGATGAAAGCAATTATTGTGGTAGAATCTTTGTGGTATAAATGATAACAAGTTGTAATAGTACTGTTATGGCCACAACATGTGGTGCTGACATGACCTAGCACGCTAGTACCATGGTTTCACAAGATGCCATCGTACTCAGTACTTGATGCCAGTTTTCACCATGGACGGTATCTAGATATAGTGGACAAAAACAAACGGTTCAACCTTATCTACGTTCAATCATTGAGGATTTCGCCTCTCATGTCACCCAACTTTAATTCACTCCATGCTTAATCTACATAAGCACACGCTGATAAAACAAACTCAAAATCCCATTTTAAAATTTGGTTTTAAATGATCCATTAATGTTTAAAATTCATTTTTTAAGTATATATGCGGAGTCATTTGAAAATCTATTTGTTGTTTATTAGATCTATCGTATTATCGCTATTAAATTGTAATAAAACCTCTATTTAGTCTTATATTTAGAATTTATAAAATTAAAAATTTCATATCAATTAAAAATAAAACAAATTTACATTATATAATTGACTGTAAACTTATATTAACTAAATTTATTATTTATTAGACCTATTAAATTATTTGTTATTAAATTTTGATGAAATCTTTCATATTTACAAATTTATATTATATAATTAGCTACAGACCTCACTTTTATAGCTAATTTTAAATGAATGGTTGAAATTTACATAAAATTCTTAAGAAAAGGTTTAGAATTTGAAGACTAATATCCACATTTTGTTTGTGAAAAATACAAGTCACAAAAATGTGTCGACTTTAAATGGTAATTATAGATTTAAGATTGTGTTGATCTTATCCAAAACTTTTATATATATAATTCACGTTATAATGTGAGAAAAAATGGAAAGAAGGTTGGACAAATTGGTGAAAAGGATCCATATTTCGTAAGGATGCGATTTTAACTCTTATAGTCGACTTGGTAGATAATGTGTAAACATATCTTCCAACTTTGGTATTTTAATATCTCTTTTGTTTCTATGAATTTCCAAATCGAATTCGTTTAAATGCACAAGTATTACTAGAATAAGTAATCGATGTAAGATATAGAATGTGAGAATTGAGATATTAATAAAAGTGACAACATAAACATAAATTTTAATAAAATTAGATTTTAAATAACTCTTATACCATATTAGAAAATGATTTTAAATCTAATTTATCTTACAAAATTGACTCAATAAAATAAAATTTATTATAATTTATGTATACTTTAAATTAAAATGATATTTAGTGACCTGAATCTCAAACCCCTACAAATAATGATAATAATTATAGTATTATTTTATTTTTATTGTTTGGAATAGCATATGTTACTAAGATTTGTACGAAATAAAGAACAAAAGAAGGTGTCTACTTTGTACTGGTTAAAAAAGAAAAGGACTTAACAGAAATCATACAACACTAATGGATTACAATTTTCATCACTTTTGTACAAAAGATATCCGTACAATTAGACAATTTTCGAATTTTTCACTTTGTATCATTGATTCTCTTTTTAATTTTCCGCACTAAGATAGTACACACATTATTTATACTAATATACACACAGGTGCTATTGTGTATATACATTTTTTAAATATAAATGATAATATCTTATTAGGTGATAATAGTGTAATGTCATTAAGTTAATATGTAAAATAAATTAATATTTATTAAAAGTGAAGTGAAATGTTAAAAATAAAGTGAAATGAATAGAAAAAATAATTGTTGATGAATAAAAAAAGAGAAAAAAAGATAAACAGTTTTATAGAAAATAGGTAAAAATAACCATTAATTTTAAAAACTTTAATAAATAATTATATTTTAAAGTGTATAATTGGTATTATGAAATGTGGACACAAAAGAGGAAATTCTCTTTATATATTGTTATAGATGATGACAAATTTTTTAAGGTGGAAGTTCAAGATCGGAGTATCGGGAGACCGAATTATGAGTTTTAGACACTAATTTCAGTTACAGAAAAATAGGTTGAAATGATGAAATAAATAATAGAATAAAGTAGTTTAAATTAAATAAATATTAACTTTGGTTTGGTAAGTAAATGTAAAATATAATTGTTATTATAAATGTTTTATTATTTATGTGTACTCTGATAATTATTTTTTAAATGAGAAAAAATTATTAAAGATAAAATGGTGATAATAAATTTGAAATAAGTATTAAAAAATATTTTATGTCAGTGATAAAAGTAAAAAATGTTTCATGAAAGTCTTATATTATATGATATTATACGAGGAAGTTCTACCACGTGGAAACATTCTCTAATTGAACTTTAGCTTTAACTGATCATGACTAGAAAATTACTGGTTTTGCTTGGTAGATCGAGAATGTTCGACTTATCAATTTATCTAGTAAATTATTAGGGGTCTATATAGTGCATGCTCAATTAATAGTATTTTGGATAATATAGTGGAAAAATGAAATTTTAAAATTGTAAACATCAGAAAATTAAAATTGTCATAAAATAGTTAATTAATATTTTTTTATATATTTACTGAAGTATAATAATCAAACATGATTTAAATTTCAATTATGCACCGAAGAACGATTTATATTTAAATTAAACATGATTCTTCAATGTTATTAAAGTAAATATGAATGCTTTTGTTCATGCAATTTGAAGAGGCAATGTGATTGTTTGTGTAGTCCTTATGTGTCTATTCCAATGTAATAAGTATCGTACAATTCATGATACGAATTGTACGATACGAAATGATTCAGGTCCTCGGTGATACGAATTGTGAGTTGTATCGTTTTTATTCCCATATCGTACGATACGAGTCTGAATCGTGCGAATCATGATTCAATTCATGATACAAATTTACCCCAATTTGAAATCCTAGTTTTTCCCTCTACAGATTTACCCCCAAATTGTAACCCTAATTTTTCCCCCTTTATTTTTCGTACATTGAAACTTATTAACGTTACTTATTAACATTAGTGTGCTCGAAAACACGTTCTCCTCCTTGCCTCTCGTGATCACGTCATCTCTGTTTGTTGCGGTGGTCGCACAATGGTGCAGTGTTGGTTGTGCGGTGTTGCGGTGGTGGTTGCGTGTCATCTCGTGCATGCCTCTGTTTGTTTGTTCAGTGGGTTTGAGCTTCTGCATTTGTATTACAGTGGTCACATGGTGGTAAATCTTAGAGATGGTGAGGATGAACTATGAATGATTAGAATATAATTTTTGTTTAGGTTGTTTAGGATACAAGGAGCAAACACTTATTTTTTGGATGGCTATAATGCATAATTTGTTTAGTAGCATATAACTATAGTTGAAGGAATCTTATGCAGCAACCACATTGTGTTTTGAAGGTCATGTTGCTGAAATTGTGAAACTCTATGGTAGATACACATAGATACAACCACTCTATTTGATTATGAGATTGTTTTGTTATTAATTTTTTATTTACATATTTATATATCTTATATATTTAAGTATAAACTGCATTCTTTTAATGTGTATAAAATGTTTATAAATCGTACGATTCACGATACGATTCACGATTCAAAATTTAAGCTCTCTGATACACGATATGATTCACGATTCAACTACCATGGTCTATTCAGTTTGTGCAACTAAAAGTAGCAAATGATAGTTATCAAATACAACATGTACACTTTATTGGGTAAGAAGAAAGTCTCAATTAAAGGGAAGAAATCGGAAAGCATTCATTCTTTGGTGAAATGAAATCTTTAAGGGGTAGTGCAACAAAGCTTAAAGTGCAAACCCCATTGGGTTATAACCTGCTTGTTAATGATGCTTAAGGGGAAGAAAGAATAATGTTTAAAGAATGTAATCCAAGGGAGAGCTTAACTAAGAAGAGAAAAAAACTTAATGTGGGTGAATATCAGAAAAATGAAGAAAGAAGAGAAGTTTAAGCTAAGAGGAAGCTTTATTGAAGAGAGAAAGGTTGTTAGATCTAAGTTTAATAAACCATTTTTTATTTAATTTTATTGTGTGCTTAAACAACCATGTATAACACATTTTTTAAGTATATCAGATTATGTTAGACACAAAATATCCAATTTAACCCAACAGATGCAAGTTGTGTGACTTAACAATGGTGAATATGTGACTTAACAATGCATAAAGAAACTACACACATTTAATGTTGAATGAGGAACCTTTAATACGTCTATGTGCTTGAACGTGGTCAGGTGTAAGACAAAAAAGATGAAAGGTGTATAATCACAAATGTCTCTAAAAGGAATTGTAATGACTATTTTCTTCTCACCATCTATATAAAATATTTTTATCAAGAAGAATGGTTAACAATGATGCCTACAAAAAAGCTCTTAATGCTCTCATGTTTTCAAACAATCCCTTAGGTTCCAGTTTGTAAAAAGAGCATTGTTTGTGTTCATAGCAATCTAGAACAATGAATTTAATCTAGTATTCATCTTGGGATGTTACCTCATTTAGTGAGTGAAACTCATGATCATTTAGATCGCAAACTTTGTTTATCAAAGTATTTTAGCTAAGAGTGGTTTGGTCGAAAAAAAATACTCATACTTACCCAAAAATGCTTTTATCCAAAGAAAACTTGTGATTTTAGCATGGTGTGGTTGTGTCCAGAGAATACTTTTCATTTTCATTTATCTAGAAGTAATACTTGTTTTGTACCTTGTAGATTAGCTCGATTTAGTGAAAACTTAAAAGTACTCAGACGAAACAATATAAAATAAGTTATGAAAATCTCTTTAATCTCTTATCCTTTTACATATCACTTTATTTATTTGAAACTAATTGAAGAGGAAGAGCTTTATGAACACAAGTTTTAGAAAGAGATTTTGACATATGTATGTTTGATTGAAATTATGGTTGATGAGTTTTGTCAAACATATCTCTTACGTGAAACAATTTGACAATGCATCTTCATATCTTAAACTTCGTCTATTTAAGTTTATTTAATGTTGTTCTAAAAAAATTCACAAAAATATTCAATACACAATTCAACTCTTTCTTCTTTTGTATTTGGCTAGTTTTCACAAAATTATTTACACAAAGAGGGAGGGAAGTGACCACATTATTTAATGTTGGTATATTTTGAAGATGCACTAAATGCACTAGAAGATGGCCATTCAAAATTAAAAACTAATAACATGCTTGAATTTATTAAAAGCAACACAAGATTTTTGGTGTTAGAGAAGATCTACCCAAGAGATGTTTGACCAAATGAAAAATTTGTCACCAGGCTAAACGAAAGATGGTGTGATTATGAAAAGTTCTATAAATTTACATGTCTTTTTCTCATGTCCTTAATGCATGCAACCAACCATTTTGACATGTACATCAATCTTATGTACTTTGGTTGGGTGAAATAAATAAAGTTTATGACAATTTATTTTGGTAACTTAGACTAAAAAATTATTAACCAATGAAGATCCACAAGTATGTTCCACTCCTACAAGAAAAAGAAGTTTCAAAAGTAGTCTAAAATCTGCTAGAATTAGGACTAAAATGGAAATTGTAACATCATGGCTAGGATGATACTAAAAAAATATTATCTCTCAATCATAACGAAAATATAAGAAATTTAAAACTATGATACTACTGATTAACATAAACAGAAAACATCTTTATTCACCAAGTACTAAAAAAATACATTTCTCGTTGTTCCAAAATATAAAATTGTTAAAATAATAATGAAAAAAAATTCTCTCTTTGCTTTTTGTTAGTGATGTTTCTCTTAATCTCGCATTCTCTCTCATGTTTTCTTTCTTTTGTAAGAAAAAAATTAAACACAAATTTATTCATTATTTTTATTCTCATTTTTTACATGTTTTGATTAATCACTTAATTTCTCTTATTTTAACTTTTTATGTTTCCATCACTACTAAGAAGATCGTTTTTTGCAATAAAAATATCAAAATAAGATTGTGAAATAAAATGGAATATAAAATTTCATGTAAACAATATGCACTATTGTAGAATGGGTTTTTCACGACAGTTAAAATAACCCTCCCTCCAATGGTGGACTTCAAACCATCGTAGATGTCGACCTCGTTAAATTTTTGATAAAAATGATGGCAATTAAAATAATCGCTGTTAAAAGTCTCAAATGTCGATGGTTGTTCTTGAACCATCATTAACAGTCATCCAAAAAAAGAAAAAAATAATAATATATTGCATATCACGACGGGATTAACAAAGACAAACCTACTAGAGTAGATATAAAAGCATTTCCCTCTGAGAGTAAAAAGGCATATAAGTTTTTCTTTGGTTCACGATTTGCTTGCTTGTGAAGCTCGTAGAGATATATCAGAAACAAGTAAGAAAATCCATGAATAAATGTAAAGTACCAACCATAGGTGAGGATAAGACTCTCGGCATGGGTTTTATAGTGTGATGTAGAGAGCTTCGCGGAGTGGGTTTTACCGCACAATACGATAAAAACTTGCAATGTTCGATGAGTTCAATTGTGTTTTGCGAGTGGCACAGGCACGCGAAGGTTCACCACGGACAGTAAAGGTGTTGTGAATGTGCAAGGGGAAGAGAAAATGAAAGTGCAGGGGAAAAAGGAAACACTCAAATGAAAGTCACGCAGGAAAAAGAAACGTGTCTTTGTTTTATGAAACTACTACACATTCGACAACGATTTTCTATATAACCATCATCGTTTCTCCATCCCGAAATAGTTTTAATGACGAATCTTTATATAATTGTTGTCTCTTCTACTTTTAACAACAATTATTTAGAAAACTGTTGCTAAAAAGTTTGCAAAAAATTGCAATTTTGTCACCACACATATTTTTTCACTATGATGGCTTGTTAAACATTGTTAATCGATGTTATGGAAAATCCTTCTTACACTAGTGATGATTATATACATTTAAAAAGAAGTAATTAAAAATTTTAATTTTAATTTAGTTACTGATAAATTCAATAATTTGAAAGAGTAAAAAACCATCATTTAGATATGTTTTATTTTATATTATAGTTATAATTATACTAAATTATGTGTTTTTTTATTTTAATGATAATTAGTTAATTAATAAATTTTGAATATATTATTTTGATTCTTACAAAATTATTAGTGTATGATAATAAATAAAGAATATAAATGGTTAACATTTAATTTTTATTCAAATAAACAAAAACAACAAGAAATTAAATTAAAATAATTTTTTAAGTAAACAATATCTCGCATATGGACGTAGCAAACCAACTATCATTGCAAGAAAATGTTCAAAAACCTCTTGTTTACGAACAATTTAGACAAGCAATGTTTGAATTTGATTTTTGATATCTACATGATCATTATCCATCTTTAAGCGTGTGTTTGTTAGAAGTAATGTATTGTTTATACAGAATTGAAAGCGTGGATTTATAACAATTGTTGTGTTCTTTTACTCTGAATTGAAAGCGAGAAAATGCGAGATTCGTGCTTTAATCCATCACGCCGGTTATGAAGAGATTTGTAAGCGACTTTTGTTATTTGACAAAATTACCCTTCTTAGTCACATGGAGAACATTTTTTCATCTAGTGTTATTGCTTTTTTTCAACTGTAATATTTGTTTTGAGATATTTCTGGGCTACAATTTAACTGTGACCAAATTAATAAATATTTATAATATTTTTATTTATGATAATAATATATGAAAAATTAATTATAACTTATCTAAATATCATTTTATTATACTTTTTTAACACCAAAGACAATTAAGTCATTCTACATTTTTATCTATTAAATTTAATTTTTTTTAGCCACATCAGTCCAATCCTTTACAAATTTTTACAAAAATTATTCTTAAATCTACTCTACTATTACCCCCAAATCCATAAAAAAGAAGAACGTAAATATCACCTTCTAATCAATCCAAATCAATCTTCTTCCTCTCTCTCAAATTATCACCCACATAAGAACACACCCTAAAACTTGTTCTCCATGTTTAGTAAAGTTGGAGATGAGGCAAAATTCATACCATTTAATTTTGTAATGAATCGCTTAAAAGAAAGGATAGACAAATTCAATAATATTATGATCATCATTATTGAAGACTAATTTTAATTATTACCACAGAATATAAAGAAATTAACTTTATTATTTAATCAATTTCTTATTAACTTGTGGAAGTATGAACTCAATTTTATTATATAATAAATTTTGAAATATGATTTTGTTTTTTACATTTAATTACTTACTTACTTACTTATTTCTAAATTTTCTCATTTTCTGTTTTCTTAGTATAAATAAATCAATATTAATCTTAAATAACTAATTCAACACATAACTAAATATTAATTTTTAAAATAATTATCACATACATTTATATTTTATTTATTATATATTTTAACGTTTTAGAAAGAAAAAAAGCCAAAATTTTAGATTACAATTTGGTTTCCATAAAATCGAATTTAACTAATTTAACAGCTCGGAACACGAAAATCACGATCAGGATTTAACTATCCAAAGATTCAATTCCAGCTATAAACAGTCATGCTTGTAAATAATAAATAAATAATTAAATAATATATGTAAAATTTACTCTTTGGATGAATTAAAAAGAAGAACAGTGCAATTATGGGGAAATTCACAATTTTCCCACTTTTTCACATATCCTAGGTTTTTAAGTTTTATTTCTATTTTTAGTTACAACAATAATAGTTTGACAATCCATTAAAACAAAACAATCATATATTATATTAATATTTTAATCATTACTTAAATTAAAAGATTAAATATGTTTTTAGTTTATAATTTTAATTAAAATTGGAATTTTTCTCAAAATTTCGATACATTAATGTTGAGAAGAGAATGTGTCAAACAGTGTAAACAACTTCAATACATATATTAAACGTGTTCGACTCGTCAAAAAAAAGTTAACTTATTTGATTTAAAATAATTATATTTTATCATTTTTAAAATTTAGAGACCAAAATATATCGAAGTTTCAAACAGACACAAATTTCAATTTTAAATTAAAATTTAAGAATTAAAAACATACTTAACCCTAACTTAAATTAGTAATGTTGTTATATTATTAAAATAAAGTTATCAAAGATTTTTTCTTTTTATTTTAATGGATGGTAAAATATGATTGTTCTTTTATTTAGGCAAGGTTTTAGCATAAGCTTTAAAAAATTTCAACACTGTTATGTTGGAAGTCAATTTTTAGAGACTATTTCTGATTTGATAGCACTTAATTGACTAACGAAAAACACTACAACTACGAATATACTGAGTGTTTTTTGGTTGGTACTGTGAAAAAAACTTTAAAACTCTGTTTTAGTTAGAATTTTTCTTTTGTTATTTTAAATACTTAAGATTTATCACCAAATAATTGGTTTAAGTTAAGTGGAGTTATATCTTCATTAAGAAAATGGAATAACATAATATTTTAAAATAAAATTTTGAATTTGAATTCTATTTGAAAAAAAGTAACTAACTAAAGTATTTTATTAAAGATCACCTATTATTACATTTTCTGAACAAGAAATTAACCATCATTTTGTGTATTTAAATGAAATTGTCTGCCGTACAAACTAATAGAGGGTGCATTTTATGAGTATTTCGTATTCAAAGAAAATTTTAAAATAAGATAAAAGTCTAAAATTGTAGATAACTAATACATGAAAAATGATCGAATTATATATAAGTATAAATTTTCTTAAATATCTTAATTTGAATAACTAGGAAAAAGAAAAAATAAACCAGTAGAAACCATTTATGTTTAAGGATAAAAATTAAGTTTTGAAAAAAAAATGGAAAGAATTAATTTGAGAATATAAGTGACTGATATTACGGATAAATAAAGTTGGTATTTGAGAAAAACTTGACAAGAAAATATTAGTAATTTAATAAAGTTAATACGAATTAACATAGAAAATTTAAAGGAATATAAAACTAAGTAACCAGTAATAAAAAATAAATCTGTCTATTACAAGAAGAAAGGAATACAATAACATAATAGTTAGAAAAGCTCTCCCCATTAAAAATACACATTCACATGACTTTTCAGGGCTGTAGACTTTTTTACATCTTTATAAATACTACTGGACCTACGTGCATTATATTCCTTAACTAACATATTTTATTGTTTTGACGCAACTTTTTTATTTTTTATTTGAAAAAATATAATTTTTTATTCAAAAATATATGAAATAAATAATTAAACTAGAGAAATATAAATATTTTATTTAGAAAAATTTTTGATTAAGAAAGAAATAAAAATAGAAACTTATAAATAAAACAAAATATCAATATTGTAAAATCAATAATAACTAGAAAGCTCTAGTCATACAATATTCCCTCTTAATATATGCATATAAAGAAGAGAAAAATTTAAATTAATTTTTAGATATATAATTATTTTTGTTTTATAAAAATTAATATTAAATATCACTATAAATCTTCACATCTAAATTATATTATTGACACCTTAAAATATATAAAATATATATATATATATATATATATATATATATATATATATATATAATAAATGAGTATTTCAAGAAAAGATTCATCAAAAAAAATAATATCAATTAATCATAAATCCAAACTTACACGAGGAATTACCATTTATATTCAATCCAAAACTTCAAATAATGAATTTATATGTTTATTTTATACAATGTCAATCTTTACTCAATGTATCGAAATATATATATATATATATATACATATATATATATATATATATAAATAAATAAATAAATAAATAAAGATGATTTCTTTTTTGTGTCCACTTTTCATAATTCTAATTTTACCATTTATAATGTAATTATTTGTAAAAATTTTAAAAATTAACGATTATTTTTATAAATTTTTATAAAACTATTTACTTATCTCCTTCCTCATCAACAATTATTTTCTCACATTTTCTCCGTACATTTCACTTTATTTTTGATAAATATATTGTTTATTAACTTAATAATATTACAATACCATCCATTATTAATATAATATTATAAATATTTAAAAATATGTATACATAAGCATGATAGTGCATGTATTTACGTAGTATATATATATATATATATATATATATATATATATATATATATAATATAATAATAATAATAATAATAATAATAATAATAATAATAAATTCACAAAGACAGCTAAAAGTCATGTTATGAAACATACAAAAGCAAACTTCCTCCAAACATATTAAAGAAAAACAAGAATCAGGGATTTAAGTAGAAACTAATTAATAAAAAAATTCTTATAAATCTTAATTTTTTTTTCTACACTATAGAACTGAAGATATGTGAGTTACAAACAATGATCGGTGGTGTATAAGTGGAAAAGTGAAAAGAGGGATGTAAAAAACATGGGCATGGAAAAAAAAAATAAAATTGAGAGGCATAAGTGATGCTTGGCCATAAATGTACAACCATCCGTATTTTACATTCACCTGAATATATTTTGTATTTGTGTTGTTTCGTTTTCTGTTTTCCACTTTCCTTGGTGGGTATGAGAATAAGAATTTCACACTTCACCACAAAAATATCATGCCCATCACTCTCACTCATGTATTGACTTGGGTTTGGTCCCCCACTCCATGCATTGCCCTTTTATTCTTCTTCCCCTCTTTGCTTGTTATGAAGTGAACTTGATGCACCATTCCCATAAAGCCTCACTACCTAATAGCCCATTAGCACCACTTATGACTTCCACACGCACAAGTGTGCACAACATATATACTCTTTGTTTCTTGCAAGACAAATATGTTTTAATACTCTTATCAACTATTTCACAACTCACCTTTGTGGGTGATATGATTATTAAAAAAAGTTAAATGTACTTTTTTTTTTTATAAAAGATTGTGTTTCGTCCCTAAAATATATTATAAAGTAGATAGTTTATGTACTTTATAAAAATTTGTAAACATGTGATAAATAAAGTTTCAGAGTGCACACATTTGATTTTGTCTAATATGTCTAAGGTCTATTTAAAAAAAAAAAAAAATTTGTTACTTT
>Ga0214545_1005915_pt1 | contig 21710 bp, 14 predicted proteins | sample CNSS4metaG_FD_160064 | JGI IMG/M metagenome (GOLD analysis project Ga0214545, IMG submission 160064) | Root nodule microbial communities from cowpea collected in UCLA plant growth center, Los Angeles, California, USA - CNSS4 | ecosystem: Host-associated > Plants > Roots > Nodule | place: USA...
AAATAGTGTTTTTTTATTTTTTATATTTTTATTATTATTATTATATATATATATATATATATATATATATATATATATATATATATATAAATGTTATAAAAGTATGTTAAGATAAGGTATTTTTGAAAAGTAATTATTATTTTAGAGAATTTGAAATTTAATGAATAATTTTGAAAGAAATTAAAATTTCGAGTTCCTTGTAGGTGCATTACTTAGGTAGATTTAAGATAATTAATTTTATTGTATTTGTCTAACTATTTTAATGTAGGTTATATAACAATTAAGTTATTAAAAGTCAATTCCAAGTTTGTTGGAAGACGGCTTGGGTTAATTTTACGCTAAATATTATTCTTAAATACTTACAAAGCAATATTAAAATTGTTATAGTAAAGTATTATTAATTTGATCGCATAAACAACTATGTTATCATATTAATACGACTTTACTATAACAACTTTAGTGTTGTTTTGTGAATAGCCAAGAATAATAGTTAAGGTAAAACTTATCCAAATCGTCTCCCAATTGACTTTTAACAATTTAAATAGTGATTGTTATGTACGAAACTTGCGTTGGTAAATTATTTATAAAAATCTGCGTAGGTAAATTACCTACGAAATATTTCGTAGGTAAGGCATCTACTCAGGTTTTCATAGATAACTTACCTACGAAAAGTTTCGTAGATAACGGGCATAGGTAAGTTACCTACGAAATACATTTTCGTAGATAAAGTTAACTACCAGCGTATACCTATGAAATTTACTTCGTAAGTAATTCGTAGATAAATTCAAATTATCTACGAAAAATGCTCATTACCTACGAAATATTGGCCTAGATAATAACAATATTTCTTGTAGTGTTAGTTTTTATAAAACCTACGATAAAAGGGATAGGCAAATATAATAAAAGTAATTATCTTAAAAAAAAAAAATATATATATATATATATATATATAATGCACATAGATGAATTAAATGCAAATGTTATACAAATTTGAATGCACCTAAGTAATTAGATTATTTAAAATTAAAGAATTACAAATTTCATGAATAAGAGTTTGAAAATTTTCATATTCTCATATTCATATTTTGACTTTTTTAGTTTAATTTTAGTTTAGTTGATTTGGGTTAAAAAATATTGTTCAACTTATCATGGATAAACTTGGCTTGATTTCATGTGGGATCCATATCACTACAAAAAAATCTTTGATTATGACCAATATTAGTAACAAAAAATAATTAGTTACTATAAGAACCAATTTAGATACCAATTTATTAACTTCAACTATTGGTAACTAAAATAGTTTCAAAAGATTATAATTGGTATCTAAATTGATAACTAAAATAGTTTCTATTATGAATTGGTTTCGAAATCGGTCACTAACATTAGCTACCTAGGTTTTTGCTACCAAAAGAATTTGTCTCTAAATTAGTTTTTTAATTAGGAAATTGGTTACTAAATTAGTTTCCAAACATAATTTTTTTTGACATAAAATTGGTCGTTATTTGATAGTTTTCTTGTAGTGTATGTATCTTCTTGATAAATGAACTTGAATGTGTTAGTGGGCGTCAATGGGTACACGTGATTCTTTGAAGAAGCTGAAGCATTATCCCCATTTGAAACCTTAAATGCATTCCATTTACCATAGTACATTATTATTGTTTGCACTACATGTGTTCCAAATAGTGATCGATAGAATAATCAGTTTGTCAGATGAAGTGTTATGTTGCATTTTCTCTTTTCTCCCAACCAAATATGTAGCAACTAGGACTGAGCAACGATTGGGTTGGGCCGGATTTGGGTCCAACAAGACCAATCGAACACAATTCAAATTTAATATTTGAAATTCATATCTGACTATTTAACTTTTTGGAGTAAGTGGATTCAGGTCATTTCGGATCCGGTTAAATGTGGATGGATAACGGGTTATCTGAATGAGAAATGTGAGACAAACAGGGAGGAGATGAGAACATCCATCACCTTACATCCATGGGTTCCTCCAACTTCTCCATCGTCCTTGCTTATCTCCATCACCATGTTATCGTCTAGAATCGAAGCCTAAAAGTTCTCATTAAATTCAAACATGCAACTAGTATTTTTTTATTTAAGTTTTGGGCAGGAGGTTTAGGCTTCAGTTATTTTTACAACCGAATAGGCTTCAGTTTTACAAATAACCAAGCATAAACATATGCTTAGGTTATTTTTTGAAAAATTTTAAACTCGCGCCAATTATTTTGTCCCTACAAAAGTTGCTTTCCTCCCTCTTCCACCACTCCTCCACCCTTCCTTCTTCCTTCTTAGTTCTTAAGCACCTCCACCCAACCCGTCGAACCCGAGTCATCTTCGTTGCCCAACATCGAGTTAACAATGAGTGAGTTTTCATGCATTTTTTCATTCAGTCTATGTTTTTTGTTGCAACTCCACAACAGTGAAGGTAACCCACGTGGGCCTTGATTGAGATTTCTAGTTGTCCTAATGTTTGCATATTGGAATTTTTGGGTTTCCTCATTTTTGCAGATTGGGATTTTTAGTTGGATTGGGATTTTTTAGGTGTAAGCTGAGTTCTCAATGCAAAGATGAAGATGATGGATCTTGTGCCTTTATTGTGTATGGTGGTGGGAAAATGGTGGAGAAAACAAAGGTTGATGATGATGAGGAAGAACAAAACAGTGAATGGATTCTAATGTATTGATAGGAGAGAAAACTCAAAATAATGAGAAGACAAGGATTAGGCTTTGGTTCTAGAAGTTTAGGCTCAGTTCATAACCGAAGCCAAAAAATCACCCTTTTTTACTACGTTCGGATATGCTTCGGTTGTTGAACCAAAGTAGAATGTCCAAAATAACCCGTGCTAAATCTCTTCCTTGCACTAGTGGGAGCATATCTGTTCATCGTCACAAATTTATCCACCGCACACACTCAAATGAGATACGAAACCAAACTGGAAGACGCGAGCTCTACAACAAATTGTGCGTCAGCACCGGCTGCAGCTCCTCCTAGCGCACTCGTTGGAGACTGTCGCAAGCTTCACCATGCATGTTGCACCTCATTGGAGGTCACGCTTCACCTAAAGTCCACCGCACCTTCTACTCTGCGCCATGGCTAACGGAGAAGTTTCCATTGAAGACAGAGGAGTTACTACCTTTAAGGTAAGGGCTTGACGTGAGTAGAAAACAAATGCAATATGATAATTGTGACGATGGCCACAAAAGAAAGTAAAGTTGGGGAGAAACAAGGAGTGGGGTGGTAATAAATTAGAGTTTAGGGAAAAATTTTGCTTTTATAGTTAGTAATTTTGAGTCATGTCAGGTATTCAAGAAAGCTTAATCTGGTATCCGTACCCAACTATTTATGTCCACAATTATCCATATAAATTTATTCATTTAAACCGAATCTGAATACATCCAACTAAATACTTGTTTTTCTTTTTGAGATTTACGGTTTCAGACATTTTAAATATTTTTGCTTACCCCTAGTTGCAACAAGTCTCTTTTCCAAAAAGGTAGAACCAATTTGAGTATACTCATTACAACAGTAAAAGATTATCTTCTGGCTTTGTTCTTTGTGTTATCATTCTCTCCCTGAATTTGGAACAATCCATCCAAAGTTTTTTCTTCAATTTGTTCTTCTTCATATCATATTGATATTGTTGCTAAACACTTATGTTACAAATGCTTTAACACACATAATTCAACATCATGATTCAGTACTTTCCTATATGTAAACTTTCTCTACTACTAAACAACATTGTAGACACACCAATTTTTTTATTGGTGTAACATCCCCAAAATTTTGTATGCCATAATATATAAAACCAGTGTCATTTAATATTATAGCATAAGTGAAATAGTCAGTACAAATATATATTTAGTACATCCTTCAAAAATTATAAACAAGTTTTTAAAATATTACATGTAATCCAAGACTAGTACATAATATAACTATAGTATTTTTAAACATTTCAAATTTAGTTCCCTAAGTCCTTAGGTAGTCTCAATGCTGCTCACTCTATTCACTTACATCCCCTTCTACTCACGTGAGTAACACAATCATAACACAAAGGTAAACCACACACCAAAACACGTCAAAATAGGGTAAGCTAGTGTCAACACCCAATTTTGTCCGGATTATAATGTATTTTACCTTTTTTCTCATAATCTTATTTTACTTTTATTTTATTTTTTTCTTTTTATCTTATTTTACTTTTATTTTATTTTATTTTTTATTATTATTCTATTTTTATTTTTTTATTTTATTTTTATATTTTTATTTTGTTTTGTTTTGTTTTATTATTATTATTATTATTATTTTTGTTTTAATCTTATTTTATTTATTTTTATTTTATTTACAATTTTCTTTATTTTCCTTTTTTACTTTTTATTATTTAAGAAAAAAAAATGAAAAGAGAAGACCAAGAGATTGACGTAAGGTGTCTGATAGTTATGGGTGATAGCTAGCTGGCCATGCTCATGATGGCTGAAGAAGGAAGGAGCAGAAAGCAACATCTGCTTTCATCCTTATCCCACGTCTCAAGGTGAAAAAGGAACAGAACAGAGACACAACAAATATCATCTGAGATCCCTTCATTCGGAGGGACCTTCACCTTCTTCAACGGGAGGTTTTTTCTCATTATGTTCTCAACAAGATGAAAAAGAACACCTTCACCAACTAAAACACCATAACCCATTGTTCCCTTTGATTCACTCAACAAATTCACCTCCTCTCAATCCCTCCATTATCATCTTCATCCTTCACCTGCATAAAAATCAGAGAGAACAAAAACCCAAAACCAGAACCCACACGCTCAGAACAACAGATTCACATCTCTCCATCATTAAAATAACCCATCATCATCTTCATCTTCCACCTACACCATCATTCATCACCACGGATGTAGCGAAACACCCAAATTCATCATCATAACCCAGCACGAATTGGAAACGAAAAACAGTGAAGTGAGTGAGATAAAACCATCGCCGCCGGCGAGTCGGAGTCTTGGATAGAAGCGGACCTAGTCGCGGTGTGACTAGCGTAATGTGTGACGGCGCGACTCTATAACCTAGCTCGTCTCGCGCGGGAGAAGAAACGATAAAGGGCACCGTTCGGGAACCTTGGCATCACCGGCGACACGCTCCGTTCACGGCACAGAGGCGCTCACGGTGGTGGTCACAGGCACTGCGTCAGTGGCGTCTTCAGGAAGAAGGAGCGACCTTGTCTCACACGCGGGAAGAAAAACGAGGAAAAGAAGTGACTCACGTAGCTTCTCGCCGGTGACAGCGCCGATGGTGACTGGCGTCGACGGCGTTGTCTCTCGCTGGTGGTGGGACGTGTGGTGGTGGCACAGGCGTTGTGGTATGCGGTGATGGGAAGAAGAGCCGCGTGTGTGTAGTAAGTTATGATCTTAATTTAGGTTTTAGGGTTTGTTTTTGAAAGATGGGCTGAGACGTTTTTGCTCTGCGCACTCCCCTCTTTCGGTCTTCGCACCCTTCCTAGTTTATGTGTTGGATCTATTAGGATTTACACAGCGTACTCCCTTTTTTTATCTCTGCATCTCCATTCATTTGAGTTGGATTGTTTGTGTATTTTTTTCTACGCACCCCTGCCCATACTGCATGCACCCCTTCCTTGTGTTTCAATTGGGCCTGTTTCATTGTTCTTCATACACTCCCCATTTTACTTACCCGCACCCCTATGTCATTGTGTGTTATTTTTGTTGAGTTGTGTTTACTTTGTGCACCCCATTAATCACTCACGTACCCCCATATTTTGTTTTCCACTTTTATCCTTTTAAATAATTTCATCCTTTTATTTATTTATTTATTTATTTATTTATTATTTTAGAAAAAATATATATATTTGAAAATTATAAAAATTAAAATATATAAAAAAAAGTTCTCTTTCATTTTTATCGTATATGTCCGGCCGCTCGCGTCGTGTGACACTTTCTTCCAAATAATTTTCAAAAATATCAAAACTTATTTTCTTTCCCTTTTGGTGTTTGTCCGACCGCTCGCGTCGTGTGACACATGTTTTCAAGTAATTTAAAAACACCAAAAATATATATATATATATATATATATATATATATATATATATATATAAGATTTCAAAATATAAAAACATCAACGTTTTTAAACAAGATATCTTTTTAAGAACTACATGATCCTTGATTCTTCACCGTAAGATACGTAGGAGCAAGGTCAGTCCTTGTCAGGTTCACCTCTAAAAAAATCAAATATTTTTTTTTCTCAATTATTTTTCAAATATCTTTTAAAGAACTACGTAACTCTGATTTCTCATATTTAATGAGAATACGTAGGACCAAGGTCAATCCTTGTCGAGCCCAAAAAAATTTAAAAAAATATTTTTGTTTCTTTTTAGCATTTTTTTTGTCTTATTACTTATTTTTAGGGAAAAAATAATATTTTGAAAACCACATCGACTCTGCATTTTTAATTAAAGGTACCACCCTCGGGCGGGCGCTGTAGGGTGCTAACACCTTCCTTACGCGTAACCAACTCCCTGATCTGAAATCTAGTTTTTCGCAGACTCGTTTTATTTTTATGGTTTTCCATAGTTTTCCAAAAATAATTATGGTGGCGACTCCAATCTCTTTTTAAACCCGTTTTCCTTTTTCGGTTCGCCTTCCCGTCGCGACTCTGGTTGCAACAGCTAGTAGTTTAGTTATTATGGTCATAATAAAATATTACACCTATATTTATAGAATTAACTTGCATTATGGCCATAATAAAAGTTCTATCATACAATTTTGCTCATACTATATTTCATTTAATAAGTAATAACCCAAAACATCACATAATATTATGTAACATATTCTTACTCTTTTAAAGAAATCATACATTGACCAAGACCTTTGGATGAATTAATGTATTGATTAGGTTCTAAGATCATGCACACGTTATGCACATGTTATACTCGCCCTCTATTATCCTAGGTCTCCCTTTTCCTCGTCATTCCATGGTCATATTTCAAACCAAATTGGGGTGAATCATTCATATGTGGATTTCAAGATTAGTTGAATCTACATATGGTGACCTCCTTCACCATACGTAGAGACTTCAACATCATCATTAACTAGAGAAGGAATATAAGAAGCAAAAAAAAGACTACATAGTAGCAATAGAAACAACATGATTAGTAAGAGCAACATATAAATTAGTATAAAAAGATAAAATAGAATCTTCAATCATTTTTAGATCATAAATAACTTGATCATTATGAAACATCATAAAAATACCCTATGTATCACGCCTCCTTTGAAACACAACATGAAAAAATGTAGTATTCTTATCCCCATCTTTAAACCAACCCATTTAGCCTTTTCCTTCCGATGAATAGCCTGATAATCCAGAGTAAAATTTAAATCCTCTTTTCTCTTGGCTTCATGAATTAGCAAAGCATCAAAATTTGATGGAGAAGAATTCAAAATCTGTTGTTGAATATTTGAAAGGAGGCCTTGATTATCCACCACAAGCTTATGTGTGGAAAAGAGGATGGCTTGGAAACTCCAGCCGAATGAGAAAGAAAAGGAGCAAGGGATGATGATCCGAGCAGTTTCAGAGTAAAATATTAACACAACAAGAAGACTATTTCTCTACCAATATAATGCATACCTCACCGAAAGTTGAGCAAGTGTAGAACGATCAAGAAGATGGAGCTTCAACATGCTCATTAGAATTGGTCCAATATGAAAACTCAATGCAAGAGATCAGACTTGGGGCAACACCACCCTTCACATCTTCAGCACATACAAAAAATAAAATAAAATCACCAAGGATACACCAAGAATGATGAAGATTAACAAGAGTAGACCATAGAGAGCGACAAGTAGTGTGATTAGTTGCACCATAAACTCCAGTATCTTGTAATTTAACATCTTTGACTACAACAACAAATAAAATAAATTGACTAGTAATACCAATAATATCAAACATGAAGTCACTTCTACCTAAGAACCACAAACTGGACCGTAGGTTGAGACTGAGCAATTGGTGGCACCAAAACAGACTTAACCACATCAGATTATACCACAACAAGTTCCTCAATAGGTTATCTCATAGTAGCAGGATGCAACACAATAGCAAGTTGCACCAATAGCAAGTTGCTTCATCTCATTATCAAGTTGTTAAACCAATATATTGCATTACAAGCTGCTCAACTTTCTGTTAGACAAATTAATATAATTTAAAAAAAATTAAAATAAAATATTGTTGTTACTAGGGTTTTAATACAATGTTAATTCTAGAATTAAATTATATTTATGCATAAACAATTTTTTATTTTTTCGTTGATTAGAAATTATTTTTGGTTTAAATAAGTTTGATGGCAATTTACTCATGTGTCTCATTTTTCCACCTATAAATACCACCTAGTTGCATGAGGAAAAGACACACAACAAACACTAGAGTTCTCCTTCTCAAAAGTGTTCTTCTTTTTCTTCTCTATATTATCTCTTAAAACTAGTGGTGTTCATAAGATTCAGAGATCATTTGCTACACTCGATCGATTTGACGGATTGTTATATTTTGGGGGAGGAGCGGATAATATTAAGTATTGCATGTCCAGTGGGGGAGTATTCTCTCTAAGGATAGCGTTCTGCGTGCCTCAACCCAAGCTTTCTTTATCCTTTCCTTATTTACATATTTACATTATCTTATATTATTATTGTTTGTTATAAGAACAATTTGGCTTGATCATCTCTTTTATCCATATTTCTATCTTGTTTCTGGTTTATTATTATTTTATTTTCAACATATTTCTAACATTCTTAGAGAGAAAAACGTATAAAAAAATCCATTTTCTTTTCTTATTATGTTTGTCATGGATATGATTAAGTCACTCTCAAGTAAGCTTGAAAAATTTACGGGTAAAAATATTTTATGTTGGCAACAACAAATGAGGTTTTGGCTCATTGAAATAGGATTATTTTCTGTATTGATTCTTCTATCATCTTGATTGTTTCTTCAATTTCTTCTTCTGATTCTTCTAATAAAGATATTTTATGTCATGGACATATTTTAAGTGCTTTGTCAGATAATATTTATAAAATATTTTGCCACACCAAAACTGCTTTTGAGTTATCGGAAGCACTTGAACTTAAATATGGATCTGTGGAAAAAGGTTTATCTAGATATTCTTGTGAAAAAGTTATTGAATTTCAAATGGTTGATAATAAACTCATTTCTAATTAGATTCATGAGTTTGAAAATATTGTCTATGACATGAAATTAAAAAGTATTATTTTACCAGACATTATGTTTGTGGCTCTTATGATCTCAAAGTTGCCTCCTTCTTGGTTTGATTGTGCTCGAAGTTTAAAACATAAGTCTAAACATTTCTCTTTTGATGATTTGCTTGTGTGTTTTCGTATTGATGAAAAACATCATTTTCCTCAAAATTTTGTTCAAAATTCTCAGTCTAAAGCCTATTTTGTTGAGAACTCTAATAAATCTAAGAACTCTTATAAGCCTAATCCTAAATCATTCAAAAGACATGGTTTTAATAAAAATAAGTTTGCGAAAAAACCTTCTTTCTCTAAACCAAAAAACAACTTTTCTTATAACAATAATAAAAATAAGGATAAAATATGGGGAATGAGATGTTTTGTTTTGTTTGTGGGCGAACTAATCATCTAGCCAAAAATTGTTTTTAGTGTTGTCGCCAACCTGTGTCTAATTCCAAACATGAAGCTAATACTATTACTATGGGTGTTGCCTCTGATTTCCCATTCGAAATGTACCATGTCACTAGCCTTGAGTTAAATTATGTTTTTAACTCAAACGATTGGTTTATAGACTCTATGGCTAATGTTCATGTGTGTGCTGATAAAAAAATATTTTCTCTATATCAGGAAACAAGTACATGTACCGTGAGTATGGGAAATGGGAGCATTGCACTGTACTAGGATAGGGTCAAGTGAAATTATAGTTGTCTTCTAGAAATTATCTTATTTTAAATGGAGTCTTTCATGTTTCCGAAATTAGAAAAAATCTCATAAGTACTTCTTTGTTAGTACAACAAGGTTACAAAGTTGTTTTTGAGTCCAATAGAGTTGTTATTACTAAACATGGTGTTTTAATTGGTAAAAAAAGTCTTATCCTTTTTCTTCTAATAAAATATTTGATAAACATTGATTATTACCAACGTTGAAAGTTATGATATGTGGCATGCTAGACTAGGTCATATAAATTTAAATTCTATTAGAAGAATGATGTCTCTTAATCTTATTCCTAAATATTCTATTGACTTGAAGAAAAAAATGTGAAATATGTGTTCAATCAAAGCAACTAAGAAAAGCTTTCCATACATGCATGAAAAAGGAAACTAATCTACTTGAATTGATACACAGTGATGTATGTGATAGTAATGATGTTTTAACACGTGGTGGTAAAAGATATTTTATTACTTTTATTGATGATTTCTCTAAATATTGTTATATGTATTTAATATACCAAAAACATGAATTTTTTGAAAAAAATCAAAATATATAAATCTGAGGTAGAAAATCAATTAGAAATAAAAATTAAGATCCTTTTTTCTGATACAGAGGGTGAATATACGTCTTTAGAAATGAGTGCTTTTTTTTGTGAAACTCATGGTATTATTCATGAAATAACACCTCCATACAATCCTCAATCTAATTGTGTAGCTAAAAGAAAAAATAGAACTTTGCTTGATATGGTGAATGTTTTGCTTACAAGTTATGGTTTGCCAAAAAATATGTGGGGTGAAACTTTATATTCAGCTTGTTATATTCTCAATAGAATTCTTTATAAAAATTGTGATGAAACTCCTTATGAGTTATGGAAGAAAAGAGAACCTTTTTTAAAATATTTTAAAGTGTGAGGGTGTCTTGCAAAGGTTAATATTCCACCTAATAAGAAAAGAAAAATAGGAATTAAAACAATTGGTTGAGTTTTTATTGGTTACTCTCTGCATACCACTACTTATAGATTTTTGGTTATTAATTCTAAAGCGAATGAAATCTCCAATAATACTATTATGGAATCTAGAGATGCAATTTTCTTTGAAAATGTTTTTCCTTTAAAAAATAAAATGGCTAAGACGGTTTATGATACTTCTAATTTTGGTTTGCCTTCCAGTGGTAATGTTATCTATAGTTTTGTTTTTCCTTCAAATGAATGTTAATAAAATTATTCAAAATGAACCTAGAAAGAGTAAAAGAAAAAGAAAAGCTAAAGATTTTGGTCCTGACTTTTATTCTTTTATGCTTGAGGATGATCCTAAAACTTTTGGTGAAGCAATGAGATCTATTGATGCTCCTTTTTAGAAAGAAGCTATTAATAATGACATGAATTCTTTTAAAGAAAATAAAACTTGGTTTTTAGCTTATCTTCCTCCTGGTTGTAAAAGTATTAGATGTAAATGGATTTTTAGGAAAAAATTAAGGACCGATGGATCTGTAGATAAATTTAAGGCAAGACTTGTTGTTATTGGTTAACAACAAGTAGAAGGTGTAGATTTCTTTGATACATATTCACCTATTTCAAAAGTCACTACCATTAGAGTTTTGATTGCTCTTGCTTGCATTTTTTATTCATAAATTCATCAAATGGTTGTTAAAACTGCATTTTTAAATGGTGATTTGGAAGAGGAAATATATATGAAACAACCTGAGGGCTTTATTGAGTCAGGGAAAGAAAATAAAGTGTGTAAACTTGTTAAGTCTTTATATGATTTAAAACAAGCACCAAAGCAATGACATGAAAAATTTGATCTAGTTATTATTTCATATGGTTTTCATATTAATAATAGTGATAAATATGTGTATGTAAAACAATATGATGATGGTGTTTATGCTATTTTATGCTTGTGTGTAGATGACATATTAATATTTGGTAGCAACATAGATGTTATAAATGATGTGAAACATATGTTGTCTAGTAATTTTGATATGAAAGACCTTGGTCTTGTTGATGTTATTTTGGGTATTAAGATTTTACAGAAAGATTGTAATATTATTTTAACGCAGTCTTATTATGTTGAGAAATTATTGAAGAAATTTAATTATTTTGATGTGAAACCTGTTTTAATGCCTTTTGACCCATCTATTAAATTAAAGAAAAAATTAGGTGAAGGCATTTCTTCTAATAAACATTCTCAAATTATTGGTTCCTTATTACATTTGACAATTTTCTCTAGACCTGATATTGCATATGCAGTTGGTAGATTAGAAAAATATACGCATAATCATGATCATTCTCATTGGACTGCATTAGAAAGGGTGTTTAAATATTTGAAAGGAACCATTAATTATGGAATTCACTATACAAAATTTCCTACTGTTATTGAAGGATATAGTTATGCAAATTGGATTTCTGATTCTAATGACACAAAGTCAACTACTAGTTATGTTTTTACTTTGCGTGGAGGTGCAGTATCATAGAAATCTACTAAACAATCTATTATTTCACGATCTACCATGGAAGCAGAGATTATTGCTTTAGATATTGCTACTGCTGAGGTAGAGTTTATTAAAAATTTTCGATATGATTTACCATTGTTAAATAAACCCATACCTCCTATTTCAATGCATTGTGATAGTCAAGCTACCATATCTTAAGTTTCTAACAAAAACTTTAATGAAAAAAGAAGGCATCTTAGAGTGATACTTAAATCTATTAGAAACTTAATTACTGATGGTATTATTTCTCTTGACTTTGTCAGGTCAGAAAGAAATATTGTGGATCCGCTTACCAAAGGGTTGACACGTCAATAAGTACTTGAGTCGTCGAGGGGAATGGGACTAAGCACATAAATTAGTTGCAACAATCGACACCCATCTCCACATGAATGGCGATCCCATGGAATGGAGTTCAATGGGTAACAACAATTGACTAAAGTACACCAATTGATTTGATGAAATGTTATGTCTAATTCCTATACTATAAATTGTGACAATAATAAGGTTGAGGTATATGTATTATTATGATTATTTTGTAAAATACCTGTTAATAAACCCAATGACAATTTTTGTAGGGGTGTGAGTCACAAACCACCCTTTGAGGGTTTACCTAATGAGTGTGATGGTGGGGCCGCCATTGTGAGATATGGGCAAAGTTTCTAAATGACACTCATGAAACAAGATACATGCACAAAGCCGTAACGTGCAACCACTGATTAGAACCTATATTGAACACCAATATTGTATGTGTTATTTACTAAAACTCGGTTACAGGTAGCTCAAGACAATTAAGTCTCTACATTTTCTTGGGTGGAAGTTTATAAGCACTAGGTGTAAAACCCGGAAGGTTCCCTGAAATACAATATTTTGTTTTAAAAGATAAATATTTTTTTTTTAAATTATGTGGGGGATTGTTAGAAAAATTCATATAATTTAAAAAATATATATATTGTTGTTACTAGGGTTTCAATACAATGTTAATTCTAGAATTAAATTCTATTTATGTATAAAAAAAATTTCATATTTTCATTGATTAGAAATTATTTTTGGTTTAAATCAGTTTGATGGTCATTTACTCTTGTGTTTCCTTTTTCCACCTATAAATACCACCTAGTTGCATGAGTAAGCATGAGTAAAAGACACACAAAAAACACTAGAGTTCTCCTTCTCAAGAGTGTTCTTCTTTTTCTTCTCTATATTATCTCTTAAAACTAGTGGTGTTCATAAGATTCAGTGATCCTTCGCTGCACTCGATCGATCTGACGAGATTGCTGTATCTTGGGAGAGGAGCACTTTACATGCCTCAACCCAGATTTTCTCTATCCTTTCCTCATTTACAAATTTACATTATCTTATATTGTTATTGTTTTTATAAGAACAATTTGGCTTAATCATATCTTTTATTCATATTTCTATCTTATTTCTGGTTTATCATTATTTTATTTTCAACATATTTCTAACACTTTCACCGTAGGCTGCCCAACGTGCACGAGAGACTCCACCAACATAAGAGTAGTCTTGAGTACATCTGGAAAACCACTAAGCTTGAGATAATAATGTTGCTGAATTTTGCTTTCACCAATATATACTTTTATTCAAAAGTTCATCAAAAAAATTCTTAATAGTGACTAAGAAAAGTTTTTAGCTAATATTAAATTAAAATTTTTTTCGACACATATATATAAAAAAAAAGACCCTCATCTCACCGTTAACATATTTTTTTTTTAACTGAATTCATGTTAACAGTAAGAATGTAAAGAGTAAGAATAATTGTGATAGTTATAGATAACTCCATTCAATTAAAAAATAAGAAAAATAAATCTTTATTAGTGTGAATTAAAGAAATCTTAAATTTTATTGGAACATTGAAAACATTATTAACTATATTTTTAAATTACTAAATATGATTTATTATTAAAATAATTTTTAATATTTAATAATAATTAAAATATTCTTTTAAAAAAATTAAATTCATTAAATTTTAAATTGCATTATGAAAAGAAAACATTTAAAAATTTAATCAAATTGAATTGAAATACATTTTAATTTTCATAAAATTGTAAATTTTCTTGTCTAAACATATTATGTAACTTATTTAATTGAAAAATAAAAGTATTAAAAAATATTAACATTTTGAGATATTTTAAATGAGAGTGACAGTTTTAGAATGAAAAAATATCTGACATAAACAAAATTAAGAAATATATTAAATAATTTAAGAGAAACTTAAGTGTTTAGAAATAAAAAATGAAAGTAAGGAAAAGTACTTTTAATATAAAAGGAAACAAAGTTAAAAAAAATAGTTAAAATTAAAGATTATGACTGAGAATCATATCAGAAATATAGTTAAATAATAAATAGGTTCATGCCTGCCAAGAATATAAAGAGTCAGATGGATGGGTGTGGTAAATAAGAGTTTCATTAGATTTCAGTTGTTGGGAGTTATTTCTTGAAGAAGCGGAAGCATTATCCACTTCTGGGATTTGAATTAGGGATTTATAAAATGCATTCCATTACAGAATAGTAGAGTATTATTGTTTGCAGTGCAGTGCAGGTGTTCGAAACAATGACTACCAGATGAAGTGTTATGTCACATTCTTTCTTTTCTCCCAACCAAACTATCTGTTTCAACCAGTATTCTCTCCAAAAGGTGGAGACCTCTCTGGCGTTCGGTTCCAGCTCTGGACTTTGACTACTCCTGTAACCACTTGAATAAAATATCAGCCACATTTCTTTCCATTTCCATGTGCACATTCATACTCTCCCGCAATTTGGAACAGCCCATTCAAAGATTCCGACTCACAAATACTTCTTTTGGACAAATGACTGATTGTGATTGTTATCAGATAAAGTCATTTGTTAGAGCTGTTGGGTCAACAGGCAGAGTTCAACATCTTGATCTTACTCTCTGTTATGCTTTAATTGATATTTCATCTGACTTTCTTTTCTGCAAAACTCTTAGGGTTCTCAAATTAAATATGGTGACATTAAAATCCCTTCCTTGGGTTGATTTTCCCTTACTTAAAGTCCTGCATCTTCATGATATTAAGATTTTAGATGGTAAGGCTAATCTGGTTCCACAAATTCTTTCTGCGTGTCCTAAAGTTGAGGACTTGGAAGTGGAGGATGCATTTGACGACTATGAGGCTATAGACGAGTATAAACGATTGCCTAAGTTGTTTAGAGCTGTTATCGAGAAATATGTAGTTCCTTTAAAAGTGGTCAAGAACGTTCAGCTTCTGATCATAAGAAATAAGGTACTGTTATTGTTTCGACTTCTGTATAATTTTATTGAAAGTGGTATTTTTATTCTTTTAAAAGTTTGTATTTTTTCTTTTAATAAACTTAGTTAAAGAGTGACATATCATTAGAACTGGAGAAAAATTCTTAACCCTAAACAAAAAGAAAACTGAGTTTGAAGTTTTGTCTTTGATGTAGGATCTCAATAGAAGGATTAATGACCCAATTCCTTTGTTTCATAATTTAACTCACCTTGAGGTTAACAGTGATTGTTTTTGTGAAGTTAATCCTACTATCTTCTGGCATGATGTATTCAGTTTGGTGAAGCATTGTCCCAAGCTTCAAAACCTCTCCATAGAAATGGTTAGTTAAATTATATCCTTAAGTTTTGCTTCTTTATTGTTTACTCAAATATTTTTCATTTATTTTGTTTTGTTTCCATTGTCAACAGGGGAATTTTGAGTTTCCATCAGGCGTTGATGATTGTCCCTTCTCACAAGGTCGAGTTCCAAGATGCCTCTCATCCCATCTTCAAACATGTCTTTTGGAAAATTACACTGGAATTCATTGGGAGTTTAAGTTTGCTAAATATATTATGGAGAATGCAAGATTTCTGAAGGATATGATAATCTGCTATAACACTGATGAAGAAGTGGATATGCTTGACAGGACAATAGAACTGTCATTCTGTTCAAGACTCTCTCCAACTTGTAACCTTTCAATTAACAAGTTCTAATGATGTTTTCATTTGGTTTGGTTCAAGTTCTGTTTGTGTTTCTAATCAATTTGGCTATACTGTGTAGATAATTTTTTTATCTCCTATGAAGCTTGCTTTATGCATTGATCGCTTAACTTACTTTATACATACAAATATTAAGGTTAATCTTAAATTTACTATTTGTTAATTTATAATTTCAAAATATGTGTTTTTTTTATATATTTAAAATTTATAATACATATATACCTTTAAATACATAAATTATATTTACTTTTGGCCAAAAATTGATATAATTATAAAAGGTTATTTTAATTTTGGTTCATTCTTTTAGAAATTATTTAAATTCAAATTCAAAATAAATGCTAGATTATTTTTAACTTCTTTTTATTTTATCAAATTTCAGGATTTACCATTTTTTTTTCAAACTAAAGCAATATATGTATGCTATTTAAATGAACATCATATTAAATTATTATAAAAATTAAATTAATAATTTATTCTTTCATTTTCTAATGTTTTGATTTAAATTTATTTTAAATATAATGAATGATGATAATTGTATTGAACATGATTCTCTTGTGTATATAATGTTAATTAAATATAGTAAATATTTTTATTTCTAAAAAATAATTTTTATGTTTATCTTCCACATAAAATTAAAATAAGTGAAGCTTAACAAAGAAGAGAAAAGGGAACATGTGTGTTTATAAAGAATTAATTTGGTTGTGAAATTGGCTACAGATTATGCAGTTCCAAATGAGAATATTAAGAGAAAATTATATAAAAATTAAGGTTAAAATAATTTATTGGTTCACATTTTTGTACCAAAATTTTAAATAGATCCCTAGATTTTATTTTATTTTAATTTTAATTAGGTTCATATTTTTAAAAACATTTAACAGTTAGTGATGTACCACATGTTAGTTCCTCATTTTTTTAAATTTTTTGAATTATATATATATATATATATTAAAATTTTTATTTTTATTTTTTTTTAATTATTTATGTTATATGTCATGTCAATATTGTACCGCATATCAAATTAGTATAGTGACACATGTTAAGTCACTGTTTGAATCTTAATTTGGTCTATATATTTTTATTTTGATTCTATTTTAGTCTATAATTTGAATTTAAATTGAAATCAAGACAATAACACTTGATAGTGATACTGACACGTGTCAATACCTTGTCACATGACACTAATAGTGTCACGTGTGACACCCAAGATTTGACACGTGGTACATTTTTTTTAAATAAAAAAATAAAAATGAAAAAAAAAATTTGAAACTGACACGTGACACGCCGTTAACGACGTTAATAATTTTGTTATGAAAAAACCTAATTGACGTAATTTTTCAAAAGTTGGAACGTAATTTACACTCTTTTAGAAACAGGGACCAAACTAAAACATTCAAACGAAAGTGAGTATCATTCGACTAATTAAATCTTATAAACACATAAAACTAACAATATAAAAAATTTAATTACGTGAACTCATCATCTTTTAAGAAATATTCTTGCATTTGTAAAATTTGTTATATACATTTATATTATTTTAATTAATGTATTTAATTATTCTAATTTTTGATACAAAAATAATGAAATTAATGTATATTAATTATTTTTTAATCAATGTCTTAGGATACATACGGATTAACATTCTTTTTTTATTTATATATATATATATATATATATATATATATGATAAAAGTAATAAAATATTAATATAAGTGGAAACAAACATTTATTCTTTGAAGAAGCTGATGCGATATTTGATATTTGAGTTTTTCAATGCCGAGGGAATGAAGAGTCAATGGATTTAATTTGAGTTTCATCGATCCTTATAGGTGTTGGACAATATTACATGAAGTGGTAATGAATCGGCGCATAAACTTTTCGGCAGTAGAATTTTCTTCCTCTCCCACCACATTATTAACCTACTTAAAACTTAACTTTAATTTTTCTGCAAGTCGAGTTTATGGGTAGGTAAAAAGAATTAGGACCGAGAAATTTAACGGCGCAAATCAATATGTTGCATATTCTAGAAATTACTTTTAATAGAAAAAACATTTCCAAAGAAGGAATAACAGTTAAAGAATTAATAAAGTTCACCGACTTATTACCTGTTGAAATGGATTGTGAAAATGGTAAGATAAGTTGAAAATTTCAACTTATCGACCCATTTTGGTTATACTCGCAAAATTGGAAAGTTAAACCTGGGTGAATCCACTTTTGACCTGCCCACCCGTTTTTGTTTTTTATTTTTTATTTTTTTAAATTAAATATTAATATAAAAATAATTAAAAAAATTAAATTTTTTATATTATTATTTTATAAATAATATTATAATTTAAATTATTAACACTTATACATTCAAATTATTAGTTATAATATAATAATTTAACATATAATTAATATAATAATTAATTTAATTTATCTAATTAAAATTATTAATTAATTAATTAAAATCTTAGAAAAGATTTATATAATTAAATAAGTTTTTAATATTTATTTATGAGTGTATATATATATATATATATATATATATATATATATATATAAACAAATTTTAAAAATAAAAATTAAAAAAAAGTTAAAATAGTGACAGGTCCACTCCTGTGTTGAGCGAATTACAATTTCTAATAATTTTTTGCGACGGGCCAGTATTTCCCAATTAGTCAATGGTTTAAATTGTATTATGGCCAATCTATGAATTAAAATTCATTAAATTTAAATTGCACTATGAAAATAAAATATTTAAAATTTTAAACAAATTGAATTGAAAATACATTTTAATTTTCAATTGACCTAATTATATATTAAAAACAAATTAATTAATCGTATATCTATCATGATGGTTGGTGTATTGTCCTGATCTAGACACATGTTTTTTACAGGACCGACATGTATGAGACTGAGTTGTGTAGCTTAGTCATGCAATCCCATCAACCCTCGAAGCTGTGTACTCTGGGAGTATCTTATATTCGGACGACATAGTAAACAAATATGATAGAGAGTGAATGCAGTACTGACCTTTGTGAAGAAAATTTAGGAGGAGAAAGAAGGATTATAAGATAAGAATAAGATGGGAGAAAGTGTTGCAAATACAAAGAGATAGAGACTAAACAGATTAATCTAAACACTCTTTGTAAGAAATGATCCAGGATTTCAAGTTACCTATTTCACAATTGTTTTTTTATTTGTCGGTTTCAACACCAACATCCAAATTTCAGAATGGAAAATACTTTATGTAAAAATATTAAGGAATATATAACTCCATTAAAATAAAGGAACGTGAGAGGAAGAATCAAGTAAAAGAAAAAATATATATAAAAGGAAAAAGAGGTAAGGATTAAAATAGAAAAAAAACTAAAAATTATGATTTAAATGAGAATCTCAACAAAATAAGCTTAAATATTAATTAGTTCATAAAAAAATATACTATTTTTTATTTTTTATAACAAAGATGAGAGATTTAGGATATGAACACTTATGCTATGATTGGACTGGGATGTGAATTTGGAAGAATGGATTTGTATTGATTTGAGTTGATTTACAAGTAAAGATAGTGTTGTTTGGATTAAAGAAAATATGGTAATATTTGAGTGGATATGAGAGGAAAATTTATGAAAATTTGAGTATGACATGATTAATAAAATCTAATAAAATTTAATTTTTAATAGAATAAATTGTATGATTACCATTTTAGCCTTCAATCTTCAATATAAATAAAAGAAATGATATTCAAATAAAATTAAAAATATTATTTGAAATTACAAAAATATAATTTATTCATATTATAATTAATAGCTTAAAATAATTATTATTATTCTCAATTATAACTTAAAATAATATATAATATATATTTTTTAATTTTAACTCCACATTTATGTAAATATATTTTATTTTATAGAATTAATTCATTTACAAAAGATATTTATTTAAATAATAATAATAATAATATTATTATTATTATATAATACTAATTATTATAATAATTAAAATTAAAATTATATATATATATATATATAATAATATAATAATATATAATGTTATCAATATCCATATAATTAATATATAATTATTATATATATTTTTTATTATATAATACTGTTATAATAATTATAATTATAGTTATTATTAATATATATATATATATATGTATATTTACTATAACATGTATATTTCCTATGTTCACGGAAAAAAGAAATTAAAAAATATAATAAATATAAATAAATTAAATTATTAAAAAAAAATAATAAAATAATTTTAATATGATGACGTGGTTTTTTCTACACTTTTTTTTATTTTAAAGAATGTAAAAATTTATAACTCACATATAAATCTTTGCTTTCAAATGAGCATAAACAAACATATTCAAACATGTTTTAAAGTCACTCTTCATATATACGGATCCAAAGACACCATTGATGAATATTGATGAAACATGTGGAAGAAGTTTGTCACATTACATGTATCTTCTTCTCTTTTTCCTTGAAACAATAATACAGTAAATTTTAATAAAATATTAATATATGTGAGAAACCCTAACAACTTTCTGATCTTTGTTATAAAAAATAAAAATAAGGTATTTATTATTTTATGAGGTAAAACAGGTGTGTTCTTGATAACTGAACCTGAGGAATGGTAGAAGTTTGGGAGTTGAGAGAATGATGAGGTTTAGTTTTCCACAGCCAAGGAAATGAAGGGTCAATGGGTGTGACCATAAGAGTTTCATTTCATTATATTTCAGTTGTGGTGAGTTAATTCTTTGAAGCAGCTGAAGCATTATTCGCCTTTGGCATTTTAGTTGGATTTCTTTTAGAGGAGAATAGCTAAAGACTGATGTGTACCAAGATGCATCTCATTCCATCTCAAAACATGTTTTTTAAATAATTATAGAGGTAATAAATGGGAGTTTGAATTTGCAAAGTATATTACGGAGAATGCAAGGTTTCTGAAGGATATGATAATTTGCCACCGCACTCAAGGGGTGGATATGCTTGGCAGCATTGAAGAGCTAGCATTCTGTTCAAGACTTTCTCCTATTTGTAACCTTTCATTTAGGAAGAACTAAGGATGTTTTCATTGGTTGTTTTGGTTCAAGTTCTCATTGTTTTTGTTTCTGATCAAATTGGCCACATTGTTTACCCAATTGATTTTTTCCTATCAAATCTGGCATTCTGTTCAAGACTTTCTCCAATTTCTAACCTTTCATTTAGGAACAACTAAGGATGTTTTCATTTGATTGTTTTGGTTCTCATCAAAATGGCCACATTGTTTACCCAATTTATTTTTTCCTATCAA
>Ga0214545_1005916_pt1 | contig 21705 bp, 18 predicted proteins | sample CNSS4metaG_FD_160064 | JGI IMG/M metagenome (GOLD analysis project Ga0214545, IMG submission 160064) | Root nodule microbial communities from cowpea collected in UCLA plant growth center, Los Angeles, California, USA - CNSS4 | ecosystem: Host-associated > Plants > Roots > Nodule | place: USA...
TATATATATATATATATATATATATATATATACACACACATATACATCACATACAGTTTCTCATAATTCATCTCTTGCGTATTCCCAGCCAAACCATACCAACTCATTATTCTCGAACCATGAATATGGAACTCCGTCTCATATCATTATCATGCCACATTGATACCAACCCCTTTCATGTCTCATGTCAAACTCATACCAAACTCATAATTTCAATTCCATGAATCATCTCTTACATATATCATACTCACATCAAGTTAGAGCTCATAAATCACAACTCATACGCCCTCCCATTTCATGTGTACTCATTCATTTCATATTTTAACATAGCAATACAACCAAGCATGTATTTAATACCTCAAATAAGGATTCCAAACAGTACCCACACATTCTCTCGCCCAACCCTCGCTTAGGCCAGAGGCCCTCGCTTAGGTGAGAGGGGTCCTCTCGCTTAAGCGACAGGCCCTCGGTTAGACGAGATCGCGGTAGAGGCGAACGGGTGTTTCTCGCGTACTCGCTTAGGCGAGTCCTCCCTCGCCTGAGAGAGCCCGCTCCTCACCCAAAAGTAAGGCCCCTCGCCTGGGCTGCAACTGCAGCGACCCATCCTCGAACTCCCACGCAAGCTCGCTTAGGCGAGCGTCTCTCGCCTGAGCGAGATAACACCTTGCTCAAAACTAAGACCCTCCGCCTGAGCGAGAGCTCGAGTGCGAGCTGAGGTTGGTTCTCTGCAAGTCTTGCCTAGGCGGGACCAAGTCGCTTGGGCGAGATCAACAGACTACGCCACTGTTCAACCTGCATCAACTATACATTCGCACCCAAAAATATTTCCAGCCATCTCATACGTTCACAATAACATGCAATCTCAACCAATCCCGATACAAACACACAACCACATAAAACACATCACACAACCAGAGGGTTCTAGCTTCCCTTACCTGGAAAATGACCAACAGTTGGGTTCTTGGGTGTAAACAGAGAAAGGCAGCAGCTCCTAGAGCAGTTTAGCGAGCTGGAAACAAAAGAACAGAAGGACATGAAGCCACTTAGTACGACCCTAGTTGGAACTCGAAGCAACTGTGCTAAACAAGAGAGGTATGGGATGAGATGCAACTTACGTGGAACGAAACTGGCTCGAACAAGTGCGACGGAGCTCCAAGGCCGAACCCTATCGGAGAGGGTGACGGCTACTCAAGGGGGTTAGGAAATTTGTTTCAACAAAGTGAGAGGAATGAGGTTTAGGGCAGACTTAGAGTTTGTTTCCCTTTGAGTCAACCCTTAGGCCCAACTCACATGGGGCAGCCCTTTTAATTTAGGGCAGAAAATATTGGGTCTTACAATAGTTATTCTTTTGGGATTACTTTTCATTGATATAAATAATTGTTATTTATTAATTGTTAAGTTTTTCTTTACCAAAATAGAAGATTTTTTTCATTGAGGTCAAATATAGTTTTTAAGTTACATCTACTAGTGTTATTATCGGTCGAGGTTAAATAAAGTTGGTTTTGACATTTTAACTATGCTAATATTTTAAAGATTATCAATTATTTATTATCATATGAAATTTTATTAAAAAAATAAATAAAACATAAAACATGGGCCCATATTAAGTCCGTAATAAAAATTATACTTCAAGAAACATAAGCAAACTATACCTATTATGAAAAAAAAAATCAAAATAAATACTTGAAGGTAAAACATTAAACCACTTATATTGTTCTATATGAATGAAAGCTAAATTAGCTAACTTAATAATACAATGATTTCCTTCACGAAGAACATGAAAAAAAACTTTGAATTGTATATTCATACTCATTGTACCCCTAAAAAGTTGAAAAAATATCCACATATTCACTCTGGCTTCCTTTAAAAGTATCAATACATGAAGCCAAACTAGGACAACCCTTAGTTGCACCATCAATATTCACCTTAAGCCAATTAGCAGATGAAACTTGCCATATTACGTCCATAAATGAAACCATCCTATCCTCCTTAATTTGTATATTGAAAAATTTGAGAACAAAAAAAAAAAGATACATTATTACTCATATGCTTCTTACATTTATTCGCAATCATACACACTAACTCCTTATTTTAAAAAATAGCAGTAGGAAACACAATTGGATCCTAAAATATACTATGATTTCTCATCCTCCAAATCATTAAAATAACTATGAAAGCCACTTTAATCACTTTAAGAAAAGGACTACAACGAGGCTTCATAAATTGAGCAACCAAATCCAAAGAAGAAACCTACAAATCTTGAAAAACTTCCTTCAACCATTCTCACAACCGTATAATAATATAACAATGAAAAAACAAATGAGAGAAAGATTTAACATTATTACCACACAAAGAACACATAGAGCATACAACCACTCCTTTCTTTTTTAACCTCCACATTGATAAGTAAACGACCACACAACAATTTCCAAAGAACTAAAGTTTTAGTTGGTGACACCTCATTTAGGGATGGTAATTCGGGGCGGGTCAGGCGGGCTGGCTCGCAGGCCCGCACAAAAAAACGCGGGGCGGATTAGGATGTTGAACCCGTTGGCCCGCAATGGCCCGCCCTGCATAAGCCCGCAGCCCGCAGCCCGCGCGGGCTAAAGGTGGGGTGGGGCGGACTGGCCCGCTTACAAAATTATATATTCTATTTTTTTTTGTTCTCACATCATTCATCATATTGTTTCTTTAAGTTCCTTTTATTATTATTATTATTATTATTATGTTTATGTATAATCATTGTATATAAGATAATGATTTTAATTTTTGAATATGGAATATCTTTTTATGCATTTTTAAGTAGATGTCTTGTAAGGTGACATGTTGCTATTGTATTTTAGCTATAATCTTCGTTGTTATTTTTCTTGTCTTTGATTAGGTAAACTAATTGGAATTATTTTGATAGAAAATGAATATCAATTATTATGAAAAAAAGAAGTTATTTTGCTAAAAAAAAATATTTCACTCATCACAAATGCAGGCCAGCTCGCAGGCCCGCAGCCAACCCGCGGGGCGGGGCGAGCCAAAACAGGCCGGGCTGGCCCGCTTTGCCATCCCTAACCTCATCCAACCAAATCAAGTTTCCCCAATCCACATGTTTCATACCAAAAGAGTAAAACTTTTTTACAACTTTTTAAGAAAGCACACCATTATCATCCAGAGTCCAATTGCACGTATCCTCATTAACCATTGAAGAAGAAAAATCACATAAACTGACAACAAAAGAAGGAAAGTTTCGGTGAGTACTTATTCAGGCCAAACTAACAATAAAGTATAACCTTACTTTGTCAAAATAAGGAATTTTAACTAATTTAAATATGCAAATGTCAAAACACCAAAAATCATTCCAAAGATTAAATACAATCACTCATACCTAGTGTTCAAAAAGTATTTTCTAGAACAACATCATATGCATCCTTAATACCATGCCAAATTGACGACGATTTAAAGAACATATATTTATGATAGTTAGACTTAAGAAATCGAATATGCATGAGTTTAGTCCAAATCTTTTTTCCATAAGCAATCTCCCAAGCTAAATGTAACATTCCGACCGGATATTACGGATTTAAATATTAAAATAGAGAAAATATAATTAAACTGCATTTACTGAAATATCATTTTCCTAAAACGCGGGAAATTTTAAAACTTTTATTACCTCAACAATATTCCAAAAATCCATGATAATAAATACTATTATAATTGTCCAAAAGTCTAGTAATATCCATGTTTACAATTTATTTGAAATCATAAAAACAATGTAAAACTGTGAGAAAATCCTTCTCCCAAGTCTAGCCCCGCTCCGGCTCTACGCTCCACCAGAACCACCTGCAACGTCATCTGCTCCCGTGTACCGCGTACACGATCATCGCCAAACACAAACAGATAGGGTGAGCTAAAGGAATATAACCATATGCAATAATTTATATAACAAAACACACACATTAAAGGAACTCCATCCTTTGGTCTCATCACACATGGCCACCACCATGTGATCCATGTTCTACGTCTTTGGTTGATAATCTCAAGCTATCATTGCTATCCAACCTACAAGCCACCACTTGTAGAACATATGCGGGAACACTCGCTATTCCTAGCCACAACTCAAAGAATGCTCGTATTACCCTCCATATTGAGCCACAACTCCAAGAATACTCCAGCATCTGACCCTTGAGATATCGCCCAAAGCCTCGTAGACCACATGCATCCAAATCAAGCAAAACATGATGTCTGCTTCATCAAAAATTGCCTGGCGCTCCACACGAGTCACCAAGCGCAAAAGGCTTCCAGACCGCCTAGCGGGGGACACGTGCTGCCAGGCACCAAGCGCCTCTGATGCTACTGTTTCCACAAGCATCGCCTGACGGGACAACCCTTATCACCAAGCGCAACACGCTTCAATTCTCTATTGGTTTTGTAGCCATCGCTTGGCGGTCAAACACCACCGCTAGGCGCTACACTAGTATTTGCGCAATACTGATTTTTAAGCACCCAGAACAAAGTAAAATCAATCCATTCACATTTCATATATATTCTCCCATTTTAAACCCATGCTAGCATTCAATTCTAACTTATGAGTAACGCATGCTCAAACAAGTATAAGCAATATCATTCTAACAATTTAAGCACATGATCCTAGGCACCAATGCAAATTAATATTGGCACACATGCATTCACCAATAACCAATTCTCCACATGAGACTAGCCCAAATGGACATTCAAATTGATAGAGACTTACCACATAACCCAATCATGCTTCATTAGAAGTAACTTGAAATTATCAAGAGCTTATTCATGTATTTTAAATACTCCAAAATCAGCAATATTGAGTAACTTATATCTCTAGCTGCTGACGTCCAAATCAAATCTCCACCGTTCAAATTGAAGAAATACATGTTGTGGACCACATGTCAAAATTTTACCTAAATCGGACGGTTAACGAACCAGGAAATGCAGTTTTACGAAAACTGCGCAAACTAGAAAAATGGTGGCGCCTAGCGCCCAAAAATGAGGAAGGTGGCGCCTGGCGGGACTAAACTACCGCCCGGCGGTTCCTGTTGCACGAAAAGTACGAAGAACAACATGTTTTGTGAACAGAACACCACGTACCTCTGGTGTGGCGCCTGGTGGCCAATTGGGTGCCGCCAGGCGGTTCCTGCTGTTCCAGGAACCCAAAAACTTCCTCAGCACTTGCGAACCTTATCCAATCCCCTACAATTCTTCTTCCACTCGATTTACCATCCAATAGGTTGCATTCATGTGTTTATATTCACTATTCCTTCATAAGACTTCTTCATATACGAAATTCCACTAATCTTACCACTTAATTCAGTGCGACTAAGAAATCTCCAATTCATCAACCCAAAAATTTATATTCTTGCAATTTTCACCCAATCGAACCTTCAATTTTATATACTTCAGCAAATTCGGGCTTCCAATAATTTCCAAATAGTTGGCACTATCTCTTCCCCCGAACAGAATCAACCAAGAAACCCCAAAACACTAAAATCGAGCCAAATTGACTCGCGTCGCCTGGCGGGTAATCATCACCGCCAGACAGTTCATCAAAAACCCAGAAATTGGGTTGGCGCACATGTGTCGCCTGGCGGTCAAGCTCGTACCGCCAGGCGGTTCCTCATCTGGAACCCAGAAAACAAGCAAAATTGTATGTGCCGCCTAGCGGCTCATTCAAAGCCGCCAAGCGATTTTTGGAAATTTCCAGAAATCCAGAATTCAAGATATTTGGCAACCAGAAACAATGTACACTCATTTCATACATCAATTATTAACCAATTACAAATAAGTTACGAGTTCAGCACCCCTAACCTGGATTCCTCGCTTTGAAATTGATTACTCACGTTTTGCCTTGGTTCCACAATGATTTTCTCCCTTGCCTCCACTCAACCACACGTAGCAACCTTCCCTTTCTCTCAATTAGCACAATGTATGCTCTGTTAATCCATCCCTCACAGCCCTCACAAAAACTAGTCAAGAAAACTCTCTCACTTTCCCTTAATGGTCTCTTTAAACATGGCATAATGGTGGTTAACGTTGGAAAACGAATTTCCATCATTAAGAGGTGTAATTGCCTTTCAAAAGCCATTACTTCATGAGTTTTCCAGCCCCTCTTGGCTTCTAGGATTTCCTTGCCCTTTCACATTCATGCCAAAAGAAATTTTGGCAAAAAGAAGGTTTAGTATGGATTCACCAAGGTTCAAACCCATAACCATGCCAATGTCAAACCAATGCACAACCCTTTAGCTAATTCATGCTTTGTGATAATTCCTATAAATATAGGATTAAATTATCACTCATTATAATCAAGTATATTATTAAAAATAATAACAAAATAAATAATATATAATGACATATTTATATAAGACTCGAACCCAAGTTCTCTCACACAATTAAGTACTTTCAACCATTTAAGCTAATACTTTTCCACATCATAAATCTTAACATTAATAACATAAAGGCTTCCACTAACCGCATTTATTAATTATTTATTTATTTAATTAATTAAATTTCACGGGTCTTACATTAAATGTAGCATATAGGCTTTATTCCCCAACTGAATATTACTAACTTGCAAATTACCATACACCTTAGAACCACACAAGATGGACAATTTAATAGTGACTAGTACCTGTTTCTATGTATCTTTAATCCAAACAAAATTTTGAATCAATTGTTCCAACTCAAGAAGAAGCTTAGTAGGCCATTTGTGAACCTATAAGCTATAAGACACTAAACCAATAATTACTGAATTTACTAGTTAAATTCTTCTCATCATACTAAGCAACTTCCATTTCCAAGAAGCAAACTTCTTACGAATCTTATCAACTAAGGGTTGAAAAAATCATGCCTTGGAAGCCCCACCAAAATTGGCACACTAAAATACGTAGAAGGAAAAGATCATTGATTACTAGAGATAAGTGATGGGTTCATATTTATACTCTCATCTAATATTTAATTCTGGACTTTTAATTGAATTTTGTTCTTAAAAGATTGATTTAATTGAGATTTCTTATAATTGGGTTTATTGAGCATAAGATACAAAAAAAAGTTAAAAATAGCTTTTTAGTTGCATAAATGTCCGTTGGATATTTTGAGGTGTGTTAGTGCAGATGCAACTAAGTTGAGCTCATGGAGGTGCGAAAATAAATCGATTAAAGCTTCATGACTAGGGATGTCAAAAAAAATACGTACCCGTGGGTATCCGCGGATAAAACCCGCAAAGGGTAGGAAACAAATATAAAAAATGGATACCCGCTACCCGTGGGTATAGGTATTTTTGATACCCGCATGTTAATAGGGCGGGTACGGGTATCATAGTATCCGTACTCGTAGATACCCATACCCGCTAAACTTTAATTCAAAAAAATACCCTCATATATATATATATATATATATATATATATATATTAGTAAAAAACATTTTGAGTCTTCATTCAATAATGGTGGTCGGATTCTTACCCCACATCGGAGTAGATTACTTCCAGATATTGTGGAGGCATTGATGTGTCTCCAAGACTGGTTATGGACCAACATGGAAGGTAATGAAATTAACACTTTTACTTAGATATTTTAATTAAGTGATTGTTAGAAATTTTTAATGAACTTCTTATGTTTTCAAGCTCTTCTAGATTAAAATTGGACAACATGAAACTTTATACAATGTTGCAAGATGTGAACATTGATGAAGTTAGTAATTTCTTTAATATTTCATTCAAAAATAAATTACAATATAAATTGTTAGTGATTTTTTATTTGCTTATTTTTCAAGAATCAACCGGAGAGAGTGGACTTGTTGATCCAAGCACTTATTATGGTTAATTTTTTTTTTAAATATTTTGTAAACACCCGCGGGTATTCGTGGATACCCACGGATATGAAAAAAATAGACGGATACCCGCATAACGGATACCCAACGGATATGGGTATGGGTACGGGGCGAATATTTATCTAGCGGATAGGGTACGGGGGAACTACTACCCGTACCCTACCCGCCCCGTTGACATCCCTATTCATGACGCCTTAAAGATAACTCCAAGAATAGAAAATTATCAAAATCACAAAAATTCAAGTCAAGCATTGCATGAAGAAGGCAAGCTTTAAAAAGTGAAGAAGTTTGACTAAGCCAAGAAGAGGGAAGCTCAACACTTCGGAGTTTAGGAACCCTTAGGGGGCCTAATTCCGTTCTCTCTCTCTCTCTACTTTCTTCTTATATTTTTATTTTACTTTTTTTATCCTGTAATCAAATTTTATTTTTTATAACATTTATTTTATTTTCTTTAGTCATTTTCATTTTTTTAAGCATAATATTTATTTGAGGAATTTTGTTGGGAAATTTATGAAACTAATTGGGGAACACTTTGGCTAAGGAAAGACATGGTACTTAAGTTGTCCATTGAGACACACCTCTCTTTCCTAGAAGTTTACTCAACAAGATTTCAACTTATTTCTTTTCAGAAAAATTCTTTCAAAAATGCAAAATCATTTTTTATATGAAAATAATCAACAATGTGATTTTCAAATGAACTATGATTACTATGCACAACAACCACATGATTCATATGGTTATCAGTAGTAAATTGTCACACCTACTTCTGCACCTGATATAAATAGGTTAACTATACGTCAATTTAATGATCTATATCCTAGATAATCTTTTTTTGAATATGACCAACCACCATACCATGAGCAACAACCATATGTTGAGTATCCACTCTAGCCATCATATGTTCCATTTGGTTCTCAACAACAACATCATGCACCATCACAACAAGTTGCAGCAACCAATGGACCATCCTATTGGGAAGTTGTGTTACTAATGGATGGACTAAGAGAGAAATTAGACACCATAGATGAAAGGTGGCGAGCTAATCAACGATGCAAAAATATTGAGTAAGAATGGTATGAAATGATCAAATATTAAATAACATGATCAAGGATGCAGGTAACAACAATTTTGTATAATTACTTGATATTGTTAATACCACCCTCCAATGCCATCCGAGATTTGCTGAAATTCCAGAATTTAGAATACTTCGTCATGACATAAAAGATATGCTTCTAAAGTTGACTATTAAAGCAGAACAAATATCTGATGCTTTAAGCCAATTAATGAATGACAAAGTTATGGAAGCCACTTTAGAAAATTTTATGAAGACGATAGTAGAGCATAAGGTTGATATAATAAAAATGTTAGGGGACCTGAATCAAAAAGATGGAACAATTGAATGCTGATGTGAACGAGTACAACATCCAAATGTTAGATCAACCAACACTAAAATCACATCATACTGATATATCTACTGATAGATATAATGATGCTAATAGTAATATGTCTATTGATGGACATATTAATTTTATTAAAGATGTTGCTGACTTTGTTTATGAAGAAATTGAAGATTCTCACACTGACATATCTACTGATGGATATGATAATGCCCAATTTGAATATAAAGTTTTATATGCTAATGATGATATGAGTAAAAAGGATCTTTTTTAGGAGTAAAGTTGTGAGAATAATACAATGGAGGAACCAAGTGAAGTTGAAGAACCAATGATATTGGAAGATGCATCTAAAGCATTTACTATTGCAATTGACTTGGTTAATGATAAAGCAGTAAAGTCAACTACTTCTGGTGCAAATTTTTGCTCATAGGATGAGATTATGAGGATTACTGATAATCCTGTTAATCATCCTAATGCACCTGATGATGCTGAAATTGAGTTAAAGCCACACGCTCCGGATATTAATTTTATTGATGTGAACAATGAACATAAATTTCCAGTGGTGATCTTTGTTGACTTTGCTGCGAAGAAAGAAGAAAGGTTGTTGCAAAAGGAAAAGATGTTAGACTCAAATTCTTTTGAAATCATTGTTGATAAAAAATTTAAATTGCATACATATTTGTTTTTGTTTTTAATAGAAAAATCTTCACAAAAATTTCAAAAATATGTGTTTTTGTTTTTAATAAAAATGAAAAAGTAAAAATTAAAAAAATTGTACAAGTTGACTTGTACTTTGTAAAATTAAAGAAAATAAATTTTAACATATGGCCAAATTGAGCCAGAAGTCACAAAAACTTTCCATCTCCTCCCCAAAATAAGTCCATCTAGGACAATTTTTGAAACAAGTGTAGGGGAGACAAACCGTTTTTTTTTCATTTAAAAAAATTATGATTTCTTTTTGAGAAAATTGTGAAAGTAGTACCAGCAAAAATATTTCCCTACTTTCAATAAAACATATTGACATTGGATTTTTAGAATTTAATTTAGAAATTGGGATAATCATAATTATGGAAAAATAGGAGTCGTGTTGATATGAATGGATTGTTTATGTGATTTGCTAATTGAGTTGAACTGAGAATTACTTGATTAAATCTTTTGTGAAATAATTTGACCTTGTGAGTCTTGAGCCTTAAAGTGAGGATGGACCACCATGTGTCATTCTTATTTTCCTTGTGTGACTTGCTCATGTTTTGTTTATACTCAAATATTTAGCTTGATTATTTTGTTTTGCATCTTAAGTGAATATGCATGATTTGATATGATTGAAGCATTTCTTATTTTTTAGCTACTTGGCCAAATAACCCCACCTTGATATTAATCCATTCGTAGTCCCTTTGAGCTTTTAACCTCTTTTTCTTGTTGTAAGCTCATTGTAAATCCTTATAAAGAAAAAAAACCATTTCTTTCCTTACCTTAGGAAGAAAGAAGGAGCTAATGGATTATGTTAGGATTAGTTGAGGACTAAAGTGCGTGGGTGAGTACCTTACCTACAAAATAATAAAAATGGCAAAAAGGAAGGAAAAAAGTGATGAAAGAGTTTTGAAAAAAAAAATGTAGAAAAATAATTGTTTCTCAACAACAGTAGAAAAAGGAAAATAGTTGATTTTGAAATCATGCTCCTTTATCCTATCTATATTTATTTCAAAAATCCAAGAATCCTTTTAAGTTTTCCTACCTTTACCTTAGCCTCATTACAACCTATGAAAAGTCCTCATTATCTTTGATTGCATGTTTTTTGAAAGTTTGTGAATGTTAGACTCTTGTTAAATAGCAAAAGTGTTTACCCACATAAGTATTTTGAGTGAAAACACAAGCCAAAACACTTGAGTGAATTTTGATGAGAAAATATACATCTTAACTTGAGTGGTCTCTTTCATATTTGATTTTCTTGTAAATTCCAATGATTAACTCATGCATGAAAAAAATATATAAAACTTTTCCATTTGTATATGCATGATAACTTGATTTCTAGAAGATTGATTTGTTTCCAGTTATGTTCATTCCTTTGATCCAGTGTACATGTGAAATAAACTAACCCATAACAAAGTTTTGAAATTATTCAATTTTGCCCAAGAGTGCAAAAGGATAAGTATGAGGGTGTGATGGGTTCATATTTATGCCTTCATTTAATGTTTAATTTTGAGCTTTTATTTGAATTTTGTTCTTAAAAGGTTGATTTAATGTGATTTCTTATAATTGGGATTATTGAGTATAAGATACAAAAACATGTTAAAAATAGTTTTTTAGTTTGGGACATTTTGAGGTGTGTTAGTGCAGCTGTAGCTAAGTTGAGCTTAGGGAAGTGTGAAAATAAATCGATTAAAGCTGCATGACATCTTAAAGATAAATTCAAGAATAGAAAATTATCAAAATCACAAAAATCCAAGCCAAGCATTGCATAAAGAAGGCAAGAAAAGCTTGAAAAAGTGAAGAAATTTGGCTAAGCTAAGAAGAGGGAAGCTCGACACTTCAAAGTTTTAGGAACCCTTAGGGGTCCTAATTTCGTTCTCTCTCTACTTTCTTCTTCTATTTTTATTTTACTTTTGCATTCCATGGAGGGCTAAGCTTCAAGGGTTATTTCCATTGTAATTTCTTAATTGGATTTTGAGGTTAGATCAATAAAGTTGTTTGTTTTTTTAATTCTTGTTGTGATTTATTTTCATCCATGTCTTTTGGTTCTTAATCTAGTAAAAGTAATGATTTTTACATTGTAGCAAGTTAACACAATGTTAAATCTACATAGCATAACAATCGTATGAGTCCAAGGATTTTTAAATTTTAATTGAGAAGTTTCTTTGGTTAGATTTAGAAACATTCATATGATTGAATGAGTTTTTGCTACTAATTGAGAAGTTACTTTGATTAAAGGTGAAAACTTTGATTAAAATTAATCAAGAAGTTATTTTGGTTAATTATCTTTTTACTAGATATATGAGGTAAAAGTAGACATGATTAGAATTAGTAATATTTAATTGAGAAGTTACTTTGGTTAAATTTACTATGATTAATCTATAAAGTTCTTGTTTTTTATTGAAAAGTTACTTTGGTTAAAAGTGAGGACGCCAACAAATTATTTGAGAAGTTACATTGATTAATTTGAAATCTTAAATAAGAAATCAATAACAATAATCTTTAGGAAACCAATGATGAATCCTATTTTGAAAAAGAAGGGGAATTAACCTATTTTCTTTACTATTGTTTTTATCTTTTCTTATCTTTTCAATTCTATTTTTTTCTTTGTTTATCTTACTCCTCTTATATTGTTATATTTTATTTGACTAACTCTTTTGTATAGTTTTTATAAGTATTAATTTGTTAGAAATCAATTCTGTGTTCGTTGGGAGACGAGGGTTACTTTATCCTTTCTATTTTGTTGACTACTTTCTAAACAATACTGAAGTTGTTATAGATAAGTAATATTAACTTTCTAAACACGCTTCACACTAAAATAAGTAAAAGGAAAAGATCATTGATTACAAGAGATAAGCCTTTTGAGATGTCTAACAATAGAAGCAGAAGAACCAACGATGTAAAAGTGACTTTTAGCATGACTCACCCATTGACCAGAGAAAGCGTTATACTCATACAAGAAAGATTTCAAATGTTGTAGGGTTCTAGTATCTCATAGGATCCTCTTGTTTAACCCTTCTATCACAAGTGAAGTAACTAGCCAAGCCATCTTTAACCTCGATAGAAATATAAGCATATTGCAAGATATGAAGAATCCACGTCAAAAAGCATTCATGAAAAATAAAACACCGCAACACTTAAATTAAGAAATGTCAATTGATGCTATCAAAAGCCTTGGCTATATCAATCTTAATGGCTACATTACAACCCTTGACCTTTTTAGATAGAAAATTAATAACTTCAAAAGTAATAAAAATACAATCTTTAGCACTCCTCCCTTTCACGAATCCATTTTGACTAGTGGAAATAATCTTATTAGCAATCACTGCAAGTCTATCAGCTAAAATTTTTGTAATGATTTTGAAACAAAAATTTTTCGTTATTATAGAACGAAAGTTAGTTATATGTTTTGCCTCGTCAACTTTAGGAATACGAGAAATAATTCGAATTCATACCAAGGAGAATCCAACCCTGCCAAAAGAATTGTTGGAAAACTTTATAGACATCAACACCAACAATGTCCCATAAAAGAGTGACAAAAACATCCACCAAAGTCATATGGATTAAGAGCACTATCATCATTAAGAGAAAAACCGCATGCTTCAGCTCATCAAGATCATGACATTTAATCAAAAAATTATTTTCATCATTAGTAACAAGAGAAGGAATATAAGAAGCAACAAAAGACTGCATCAAAGTAATACAAACATCAAGATTAGTAGGAGCAACATATAAATTAGTATAAAAAAACAAAATAGAATCTTCAATCATTTTTGGATAAGAAATAATTTGATCATCATGATGCAACTTAAATATACCTCCTACATTATGCCTCTTGTGAACCACAACATGAAAAAATATAGTATTTCTATCCCCATCTTTAAACCAATTCATGTTACATTTTTTCTTCCAATAAACAGCTTGACAATCTAGAGCAAAACTTAAATAATCTTTTATCTTCGCCTCATGAATTAGCAAAGCATCCAATTTACATGGAGAAACATTATAAATCTGTTGTTTGAATATTAGAAAGGAGGCCTTGATTATGTATGTTTCCAAAAATATTTTTATTATACTCTTTTCAGGCAACTTTCTGCAAAATTAACATAGGATAGTGTTAACACTCCCTTTTATGGTTGTTTTTCGTTCTTAAAATTTTCTTTTTAGATTTTCAGAATTAGTAAATTTCTAGAATTAGGATAAATTTTTATCTTAGTACAAAATTTAGAGTTTTTTGAATTTTCATTTAAAAAGTTATTTTTAGTAGTGTTTTAATGTAGATGATACTTTTTGTTCCTTTTAGAAAAATAGAAAAATAAAAATACAATTTTGTCGGTATGTTTAGGAGTAGTTAACTCCCTCATTCATGGGGTTTGGTTGTAATGTTTTCTTAATTTTTTGTGAATTCTTCATTCAATATATTTCTTTTCCATACTCTTGTGTTCTATTTTCGATCTTAACTGCATGTTAATTATTAATTGCATATTTGTTGGTATCTAATCATTGGACACAATATTAGAACCTAGACTATAATAGACAACTAATTGATTGTGCATCTAGACATAAAGTACATCATTGGTCATTTTTACATCCAAACTTAGAGCTTAATGTGAACTCTTAATAAGGAAAGGTCAAAGACATTAGGGTTGTTATTAAAGTTTAGTCTTGTCATTAAGACATTAGTGTTTGTTACATAGTTGTGTGAATGCTAGAGTCAGGAATTACAAATATATTGTTTGTTGTTTTTACTTTGAATGGAATCATGAAATCCAATCCTAGTGAAGCTTTTATCTCATACTTTTCTAAATCAAGCTATTTGTTTCCATTGTGCTAATTTCTATTTATTCTTTACATTTATTTCTAAATTTAATATTTAATCTAAACCAAAACTGTTTTGTTCTTTGTACATTTATTTGTAAACAATCCATTAAATTTAAATCACAGTAGTCTCCATGGGAACAATATCTGGACTTGTCCACTGTATTACTTGTGCAATTTGATACACTTGTCGAACATGTAACAAGTTTTTGTAGGTAGGAAGCATTATAAATCTATGTTCCGAATATTAGAAAGGAGGCCTGGATTATGTATGTTTCCAAAAATATTTTTATTCTATTCTTTCAAGGAAACTTTAAGACATTGCAATTTCCTCTGCAAAATCAACATAGGATAGTGTTAACACTCCATTTCATGGTTGTTTTTAGTTCTTAAAATTTTCTTTTTAGTTTTTTAGAATTAGTGAATTTCTAGAGTTAGGATAGATTTTTATCTTAGTATGAAAATTAGAGTTTTATGAATTTCCATTTAAAAAGATGTTTTTAGTAGTGTTTTAATGTAGATGATACTTTTTATTCCTTTTAGAAAAATAGAAAAATAAAAATACAGTTTTGTCGGGCAGCCCTTCCCATTGCTGAATTTTTTTTGTTTATCTTTTCAGATTTGAAGATGACCCTTTTACCAACCATTGACCTTGCAACTAAACCCTTCAGAATTTGCCATCACAAAGTCACATTTGCACGAGGAAAAAGGGGGCCAACGTAAAAAAGAGGTGGAAGGCTAAAAGGGGTTTTGAGGAGTCTCATGCAAGAGAGGGGCGCGATACCAAAACATTAGTAGAAGCCGGTGCTGTGCTGGATGGAGTGAGTATGGGCTGGCGTTGAATCCATGAACTTGAAGATGTTGAGCAAAGGATAAAAAGAAAAAAACCCATGAGCACGAGGCAAAATGAGGAAATGGGTTGAAGAAGGCTGGTTCGTGCACCGTTTGGAATCAAGGAGGGTTCTTGTTCGTCAAGTAGGGTGTCCCAATTTCTTAGAGCGCAAAATAGCCTAGGAATTAGGGATTACTATTGTTGTACAAAGGAGATTGTGAGAGGGTTCTCAAGAGTACAAAGCGACCTTGAGAATAAATTATGTTAAACTTGTGTTGCTTTCTTTTCTTGCATAATTTATGTTTTCTGCAATTTATTTTCTTGTTCTTACAATATAAGATTTAGGTTTAGACCATTATCTATGCATGTATATGAATTTTTTTGTAATACCCAGTTAGAGTTTTAACTTTTATTGCAATTTAATTCGATGAACGTGCATTCTAGTTTTACCAACCTTTATGATTTCAATTCAAGTTTCGCCATTCGCATTATAGTTCGAATATTTAGACTCTTAAATATGTTTCTTTCATTTTTTTTCCATTTCATGGTCAGATGCATGAAGTAACCTGATGTTCTTGTGTCTTGAACTTTAATTCCTAACTCTGCACACATAATTGTTTATGTTGGAAACTATTTGACCCCAAAGTGGGCATATTTTCTCAAAAGGTCTTCTTGAGTGTAGAAGGAATTGTTTGTCCATTAACTGAATATTTTAGCTTTGGTTCAAATCTTCACATGTGTTGATTCTATCTTTGTGTTTTCTATCCACTTTTTGTCCTTTAATTTGTTCATGTAGTTTATAAATTTCTAGCATCATATGCTACATTCTCATTTTAGTGCGTCCCTTATTTTGTTCTTTCATAAACCATTCAACTATGCTTTTATTCACTTCACTTTAATTTAAGTTTATCATTTACTTAGATTCTTTCTCTTTCCATTTTAGATTTAATTCATCATTACCCTTAGGTTTTATGCTCTCTACACCTACATCATTCCTGCACATCTTAAGTTAGCTTCATTCATGCATATAAATTAGTCTTGATTAAATTAATTCAATAAGGTATGATACTTAAGTTTAAAGGAATTTATAGTATAAGTTTTTGCTTGCATGTGTTCTCCTAGACCTTTCATCAACAAACTGGCCAGATCCCTTGCAAAGATGAGTTTGGTAAAATACCTCATCAATATACGCCTCTCGCCCCAGCTCTTTTGCTTATAACAAAATAAAGGCAAACATATATACATTATAAAAGACGTAATTTAGTCATAATATGAAAATAAAAGGAATTAAGGTTTATACCATACGAAGGGCATGCTCATGAGTGGTAATGGAACCACCAATGTGTAGGGTCCCACCCTTTTTTGAAGCTTTCTTCCTTTGAGCTGTAGCACATTTATTGCGATAAGAAGCAAAATTCCAATGTTCTAGCAAGTGATTCCAGATATGGTCCCCAATCCAATAAGGGCATTGTCTTGCATTCCTAGCATTTCTAAACATCTTAAATAGCCTATGAGATGCTTTGTTGTGGAAATTTTTTCTAATTTAAGCTTCATGCTCAAGTCTCCACTGAACCTTCATCTGTAAAATAAATCAAATACAGTAGTGGACATCTATTTTGCATTTGAAATAAATACATTAATAGAAAATGAAAAAAAGTTTCATGACGTTTTACCTTAATCGCTGCCAGAAAGGTTCTTTCTCTTCTTCAGGTATTGCTCCCAATGGTGGCCAAGGAGAAAGGAATTGTTGCTTAATAGATGGAGTGATGGCCTGAGAAGCAACTCTAGAAGGAACAAACCTAAATATAAATGCATAAAAGTCATCTAAAGGAAGCCAAAGCAAATAAGAAGTCATGTAATAAAAATTTATATTTTAAGATAATGAGATATTACCCTCGATTAAACGACTCAATCATCAATCATTCATGGAGAGGAGGCTCAATATCATTAGCAACTGAATCATGAGCATCTGGTGTAGGAGCAAGATCAGGAGAGGGATTAGAGGATGAGGAAGGTCTAGAAGCAATGTGAACCATAAAAAGGGATGGTCCTGTGTGGGAAGGCTGTGGTGTGGGAACCATAGTAGGGTGTGGTGTGGGTACCCCACCAGTGTATGGTGACTGAATGTGTGTACTCTGAGCTGGTCCTGTATGCGAAGGTTGTGGTGTGGATGTAGATGGTGTGGTAGCCATAGTAGGGTGTGGTGTGGGTACCCCAGCAAGGGATGGTGCCTGAATGGGTGCACTCTGTGGTATTTGGTTAGGAACCTTTATGATATAGCGTGGCTGCTTTCTTGGTTTTGATATCTTCTTCACCTTTATCGGAACTAGATGGACGTTTAGGTGACATTGCATCTATCAAAATGTATAAAACAACAAAATTAAAAATCAAGTATGAATCATATAGTTGTATTACAGTAGAAGCCTCGTCTCCCACCACAGTAGAAGCAGCTACGTCTCCAACCACAGCAGAAGCAACTGTGTCTCAACCACAGCAACAACATTCGCATCCTCCAAGCACAAAAACATTGATATTTCAAGTGGGCACTATCGATTAAGGGTTTGGGAAATTTGTTCTTCTCCATTGATTTTTGCAACGACGAACCAGTTCTCATATCTTTCGGCAGTGGGCCAACAACGACGAACTAGCAACCACTGCACGGTCCTTCTTTGAGTACCAAATTCTCTTTCTTTCTCCTTCGAGTCTTTGTATCTTTGTTCATTCTTTGTATTGTTTTTATCTAATCTTTGCCATCAATGTGAATATATGCACTATCGTTGAAAGAAAAACATGGATTTCAAATTGTTTGTAATTTAGGGCAAAAAATTGGGACTCATGTTTGGCAATGGCAGGGGGACTAGGGAAAATTTTAGTGGAACACTAATTTTATTGAGTAAATAGTGATTTTTCAAAGTTTCTTCTATAATCTGTGTTTAAACTCAAAATCCATTTGTATTTGGTTGCTTAAACTTTTTTTTATATACTTTGAGCATGTTTCAAGTTTGAGTTCAAGGAAATACTAATGGATGTTCCGAGTATTCCTTTAAGGAATTGAAAATCATGAACAACATATGAGAGACCTTTCTAAACAATTCTATCTTTTCACTTTTACAATGAAAAAGGGAAAATAGGACAAAGAATGAAAAAAAAAACTCTTCCTCTTAATTAGCAGCAGGTGTTCCAAGATTTATCATTTAATAAGGTTTATAAAGCTAATTTCCATCTTTGGATTGCATCAATTTGAAAGACAAACAATAACATGTTGGAAAGTTAAAAACTAAAGCAGAGGTTGATAAGTAATAATTATGAAAAGATTCGTATAAAATGATAAAATCATAGTTTTGTTTATATATTAATAGCTATTATATGCATGAGGATTGTGAAAATACGACACTGCCTCTTTTGGGGTGAAGCTAGTTGGAATATCATGTAACAAATGTTAAACATGTAATGTATATTATACTAGTTCTTTTTTTTTCTAGTTTTGAAATCCTTGCTTAGGTTTTCAATAAACAATCTAATATATGATGTAGCCTGATTCACCCCTGGCCCTTGATTGTATGATATATTATGTAGCTTGATGCTTGTGGTTGGCATGCATAGACTATTATTAGATTCCCTGAGTGAAAGAAAGAAACTACAACAAAAGAAAATAGGTTGTGAATTATGCAGGAAAAATAACAAAAAAAACCATCTTTACTATTTCTTTTATTAGCAATAATGTATATCTTAACCGTTTCTTCTAAAAGGTTTAAATACTTACATTTAGGAAGTTGTAGCATCTCCTGTACATGATACTATGACTTTGCAGAGATTGTCTATTTTAATAAGATAGTGAACCTAAGGTTATAAATGAGTGGGTTGGTGATTGCTGTAATTTCAAGCAAACAGAAAAATCTCTTGGCCACCGTAACTTTAAATGAAAAAGTATAATAACAATCAAACATGAGTATGGGATGCAAATATGGTTAACACAATTTATTTAGTTTGATTTACATTAAGCTTGAACCAGGATACTTCATCAAGTATGGTCTTTTTCACTCCATCAATGATATCACTTTTTTGGTCACTGATTCTCTGACTTCTTTTAGTTTTGTTTGGGCTAATCTTTTGCAGATTTGATGATATTCTTTCTCAGGAAAAATCCTTTATTATATTAGGAGTATCATGGGTAATCTACTTTACATATGATAAGTTAACAGTAGCAGTAAAATAGTTTTTTTTAATGAAATCTTCCAAAGGGATGTGGAAAGAATGGTTCCAAATTTCTATGATGGTATTAAAGTAGTACATAAACATCTTCTAAGAAGTTCTTAGTTGTCGATAGGAAGCAGAGACATATAATTTATGACACCGATCGAGTCATGTGCTTTTTTTTTTGCAATTATAGCCACATAAAGTATTAATCAAATCATTAAATCTAAAGTATTAATCAGATCATCTCAAGTGTGTGAGAGAGAAGATATAATTAGGTTCTAGATAATCTTTTGGAGAAGATTGGAAGAGTTGTTTGTTATCATCATTATATCAACACACATCAAGAAGTAAATTATGTTAATGTGATTTTAACAAGTAAAGGGACAAGGATCCTATTATAGTATTTTTTTTTATGTCATTCTATTTGATTGCATTTTTCATTTTATTTTCTACTCAATCAAATAATTTATTTCCCATTTTTCCATTTTGTTTATTTTATTTCTTCTTTCTAGGTTTCCTTTGAATTGCTGATCCTGCTGCTTTTCACTTCAATTTGGGGAACTAGTGCAAAAACAGAAACTATGCTAATGCTTTGATTTTATTTATGTTTAAGGTTCGAAAGGTGAATGAGAAGGGTTGCTTTCTTGAGAAAGAATTGGACCCCTAAGTTAAAACAAAGGTGTGGCCAGCCATTGGGAAGGAAAGAGATAGCCCTAAATTGGAAATGGTGTTAGTTTGAAGAATATATGTATGCATGTGAATTTTCCTTAGCTTTCTGTTTTAGAAATTAAAATTATTAGATTAGGAATAAGAGCCTTATTATTATATTGTATCTTGACTTCTATATAGCTAATATTATAGTAACTAACATGATAGCTCAAGAAAATATTGATCGGAAATGGATGTTTGCTAGTCGATTATCAAAAGAATATGAAGATGGGGTGAAAGAGTTTTGTAGATTTGCAGTTAAGCATGCAAAAAACCGTAGTAGAATCATTTGTCCTTGCTTTAAGTGTTATCATTTAAGGGTAGTGAACACAAATGAGTTAGAAGCACATTTAGTATGCAACGAAATTGATAAAAGTTATTCATGTTGGACCAAACATGGTGAAAATAAAAAAAAAATGGTATAGCACATAATTTTGCAGTTGTTGACTTTTACTACACAAAAATCACAGTGTCTTCAAAGTTGAGGTAACATGAATATTATTTTATTGTTTCTTATTGGAAATGGTGTTAGTTTGAAGAATATATGTATGCGTGTGAATTTTCCTTAGCTTTCTGTTTTAGAAATTAAAATTATTAGATTAGTATTAAGAGCCTTATTATTATATTGTATCTTGACTTCTATATAGCTAATATTATAGTAACTAACATGATAGCTCAAGAAAATATGGATCAGAAATGGATGTTTGCTAGTCGATTATCAAAAGAATATGAAGATGGGGTGAAAGAGTTTTGTAGATTTGCAGTTAAGCATGCAAAAAACCCTAGTAGAATCATTTATCCTTGCTTGAAGTGTTGTCATTCAAGGGTAGTGAACACAGATGAGTTAGAAGCACATTTAGTATGCAACAGAATTGATAAAAGTTATTCATGTAGGACCAAACATGGTGAAAATAAAAAAATGGTATAGCACATAATAGGCATGATAACACAAGTTATGCACCACAAGAGACTGTCACAACATATGACTTAGACCAAGTTGAGGAGATTGCAAACATTATTGAAGAAGATATGCGAGATTGTCCTCAAATGTTTGATAGGTTGACAATGGGTGCAAAGACACCATTGTACTAATTTCTATATATATCGGGTACAATATACTACTTTTTTATAATTGACTTTAATCTTTGGTGAGTAGCTTTTATGATTTTACTAACTTTTAATTCTTATATCTTTCTTTTGTAAGGTACCTATATCAA
>Ga0214545_1005917_pt1 | contig 21703 bp, 10 predicted proteins | sample CNSS4metaG_FD_160064 | JGI IMG/M metagenome (GOLD analysis project Ga0214545, IMG submission 160064) | Root nodule microbial communities from cowpea collected in UCLA plant growth center, Los Angeles, California, USA - CNSS4 | ecosystem: Host-associated > Plants > Roots > Nodule | place: USA...
TCAACCACTTCTTCTCATATTCCAACTTCATGCAATTTCACCACACATATTACCAGTCATAACAATTCATGCATATCATAACTAAGTTCATATTTTAACATTTAAACATAGCTTCATCCATTAGAAACAGAGAAATAACACTCAACTGCAGAGGTTCTCGCCCAGGCTGAAAGGTCTCGCCCAGGCAAAAGGGCTCTCTCGCTTAGGCGAGTCATTCTCGCCTGAGTGAGGCTCGAAACGGAGAACAACCCAAACTCTGGGCGAATTCTCGCTCAGGCTAAGCTGTCTCGCTTAGACGAGAGTGACTCTCGCTCAAGCACAATCCCAACATCACATGCAACAGAAATCTAGCACAATCCCAGCATACACTCAATTACACAGTTCAAGCACTCATACAACAATCAATCATGCAATTCAAAGTCATCATAATGATTTCTATACGAAATTCAAGTAAAACAGTTAGCTTCCCTTACCTGTTATCCTGTTTAGACAGCTTTATAAACGTCAACGCCTTAAAAACGTCAACACCTCTAACTCCACAGGATGCTTTATCTACACATAGAAACATCACAAGAACGATCAGGACATACCGTTATGATCACTGATCAGCAGAGACTCATACTGATGATTAAAACGTCGCATGCAAGCGGAAGAAGGCTCGCATGCAACAGAAAACAGAAAAAGACTAAAAAAGAGAGCGGAAACTCAACTTACACGAACGAAGAAACTGATCGGTCCAATTTGAAGAGCTCGCCGAGAGGATCAATCCTACGGTCTCGGTTCTTCAATCAGACGACCAGAGAGACAGAACCTCTAGAGAGAAGTCAGAGAACTCTAGAAAAGTGGTTTCTAGAGAGATGGTGTGTTTTAAAATAATGAAACTCGTTTATAACAATTCTATTTATACTAAAACCTTTTAATATTAAAATAATCGAGTCTCACTATTTTTAAACCACTATCACTTTTAAAACGTCATTTTCTAGGGTCTTACGGCTAGCATTTGAATTATTTATATTTTTGACAATTGTTTACTTTAATATTAATTGAAAAATATTTATTATTAATATTAAAAATTAACCTAATTAGATTAAAATTATTATATTTATTTATTTATTTTTAAGATTTGTAAAAATATATTAAAATTTTGGAAAAAACAAATTTTAAATTTAAATTATTTAAAAACAACTTTGTTAACTGTTCACTTTTATTTCATGTAAGAGAAAATGCAACAATTTCTCTTAAACAAATTGTTCAATAACAACTTTAATATAAAAAATTATTAAATTTATTTGCTATATTGGTGCAAAATTTTAGTATTCATGTATTTTAGAAAGATACATATCATAAATGCAGTGTAATGGTTACAATAATAATAAATATTATTATTATATCTTCTTTTTTAATATATTGTGATTTGATCATAGATAAATTTATACACAAAAATGTGAGAATGTCAATCCACTGAATAATTGATGAGAATAATAGTATAATTAATTAAATAATATTTTTATAAGATTAATATGGAGGTAATACATTAGATACAATAGTGGGATATCAAAAAAGAAAAGATCTTGAAGTTGTGAATACTTTATAGAAAAAAACCCGGAAAAAAGACATAAATTTCTAAGAAGTTATTTATCAATAATATTCTCATAAAGGTATTAATTAATTAATTAATTTAATGATGAATGAGATATTATGTAAGTACGCGAAGCAGTTGAAAGTGGTAATATTAGATATTGGACATGTGATTCCGTAAAAGACTATAAATGGACCATTATAAGATAGTATAGCTTTTAGTAAAACCCAAGATAATGGTATAATTACTTTAGATTATATCTATATACGGAATTCAATATTTGTTATTTTAGGGGACAACAATAATTTTGTACTGATACTCTAAAATGGTCAAAGTGGAAATGATAATAAGAAAGTAAACAATAATATGGTTGATGTCAAACTTTATGATTTATTTTACAAGTTTTTTTCCTATCTTTTTTATAATGATTTTTTTCATTTATTTATTTTCTATTTTGATTTACATTTTCAAATGATTGGAATTGTTCCTTCAATAACTTTTACAAATATTTACATAGAATAATATGCTAAATTGAAAGAAAAGAAATCAGTGATAGAAATTTCTCTATGTTTTAAAGTCACTATGAAAATTAAAAAACAAAATTGAAAGATCGTTAAAAAAGTCATATTTATTGGGATGATCAAGTAAGTTGGATGAGTTTCTAGAATACATTTTAATTGTATCAACCTCAATGATTAATACAGTGAATCTGCCATTAAAGATAAAAAGTATAATTTTATAAATTAAATATTTACATATTATTTCTAATAATTGTAATAAATTTATATTACTTTGTTTTCTCTCTAATATATGACATGTATCATAGAATATTACTTACTATTATCAATTTGTTTTGTTGATTTAATATTTCAAATTGACAGGTATTCTTAGTTAGACATTATTTTAGTTTTAAGTTTATATTAATCATTACTAATACATATTAATCTATTTATTTATTTTCAATTTTAAATTTTTTTAATTTTCTATGTTTATTAATTCGAATTATTTAAATTTTTTTATAATTTACTATTGTTCTTATTAATATATTTTCATATATTTTTTAAACTAATATGAATAATGTATTTAAAAATTTAATAATTTAAATTCAATTATGTTAAATTTATTATTTTAATATCACATTTTGATTTATTATTTCTATAAATTCACATAATATATTAAGTTTAATTCTATTATTTAAATTACTTTTATTTTTTTCATTATTTTAAAAGAAATCAAATATGGTCATATTCTTTGTTATTTATTTTAATTTTATTAATAATTTAAATATTTTTTAATAAGAAATAATAAGTTAGAATTCAATTTTCTGAAATCAATTTTTTCAACATAGTGTACTTCTGTAACTGGTTTAATAATTTATTGATTTCATTGAGAGGAGTATCTCAATTTACTTCTGTATATAAGAACAATAAATGTCCTAACAAAATATATTTTTATACTTTTAATAATTTATTTTAAATACTAAAATCGTATTTTTAAAATTTAAAGCACTAGAGTTATATATTTTATATGTAAAAGCTAAAACTGAATTGATCTCGAATTTTCAGATTAAAAACATAACTAAAGTTAAATTATTTTTTTCTTTTGGTTATTAATTAAATTTAACTCACTATTTATAAATTATAAAAATAAAATTCTTGATATGAAGTCTAGTGATTAAAAAATTTTAAAAAATATTTTTATAAAGAAATCATAAAAAATATATTCTAAGAGATCTATAACATATGAGATTTCTATTTAAGTTGTATTTCACTTTAACTTTAATAATTTCTTTAAATAAAAATATAAAATATATATTAAAGAGACAAATAAAAAATAAAGAAAACTAACTAATTCTTGTTCGTCGAAGTTAACAAAAAACTATGTTTTTATACACAATTAATTCATATATACTAAGAAGGTTTAACTCCATCATTAATTTTTTATTATTATAACATCATTTTAATACAATTATAATAAATAATATATTAATTATCTTATTTTTATATATTAAATAAAAAATAAAAAATATCTAAAAAGAAAATATGGCATAACAATAAAATTTTGAAAATGTGGCACTCGTATTTCCATATTCTTAATTATTTTATTTTACTTTTTTGATAATTTGTAGTACTTCACATATGCTTTTTAATAAAACCCTAAGCCCAAAATATCATTGTCCAACCACATATGCTTCAATGCTTGCACAACTTTGAAAGGTAAGAGTAAGAACTTCTAACCTACAAGATCTTCTAGAGATTAGTAAGTGCAAAAAGTTCTCCAAATTTGAAACTGTTTCACTTCATAACAGAGAGACTATTAGAGTCACCCGGCTGTTACCATTTCTTAATTATAATTGAGAATCACCTGCTCCATTGAACTTTTAATTTAAAGAAAAATACGAGTGAGATTAACAAAATTACCATCAAGTATCTAGTTACCGACAACATATAACATGCGGACAGTAAATAGTTGTCATTCACATCTTGGGTCTCGCAAAGACACGCTGGCTTTGAATTCCTCTGCACCTCATCGGGACCACCACTTCATAATTTCTGGCCCAGTCCATACGTCCAAGCCCAGTAAAAAACACTCATTTTTTTAATTCTAAAAGTAAAACTCCTTTGATTAAAAAAAAGTTAAATATGTTTTTAGTTTCTAAGTTTTAATATAATTTGAAATTAGTCTTTTTTTTTTTAATTTTAACTAATTTAATCATTCATCTTTAAAAATATTAAGTTTATCTGACATTTCAAGCGCATTTTATGATAATATTTGAATTGTTTACATTGTTTGACACATTTTCGATTCATTGTTAACTCAAATATTATCATAAAAACGACTAAATTCACGTATTTCTAAAAATAAAAGACTAAATTAGTATAAAATTTCAAAGAGAAACTAATTCAAAAATTCATTAAAACTTGAGAAAAAAAAACATATTTAATCAAAAAGAAAAACTCTTCAAAGCTTTGGAGTAATAAAAATTTTCACCTTTTATGTTCACTTCTTGATAGGTAATTAGAATTTTCAATGGTTAATTCAATGAACAAACTCTTGTTGTTATCTTCTATCAACATCTTTTTTATTTGCATTCATATTAATTTAATGTAATAATTTGCGTTGTTGGAAAGTTTGTTTTTTTCTTTTAAGAAAAGAGTGAGTAACAAGTTAAGTTTCTTTTACCAATAGGGTGAGAGTAAAGAGTGACAATACAGTAATCAACCAGAGGAATCCAACAAGTGTGACACAGTAGAAGAAAATATATTCAGAAGAGTCCTCAACCTAATTCTAGGTCATGTTATCAAAGTGATCTGGAGGAATATTTCAAAAGATGAATCCAAAATCTTTACTTTTCAATTAACAGTTAAAATTGTATTAAATAAATTATTATAACTTTATATTTTATTTTCTAAAATATTTTGTTTAACTTTCATCAATCCTTGTGATTGTGTCATTATTGTCTTCTCATTTCTTACTCCAATATAAGCTGACAAGAGTGATTTCTACTTCTAATGAAACATTTTTAAAATATTTTTCTTTAATCTTTTTATCTCCGTTTCCAAGTTAAATTTTAATGTTTTAAGAAAGTCATATATATGGTTTAAAATAATTTTGCATCAAAATATGATTTTTTATCACAGTACAAGTTGCATTTGAGAAATATTTATTTATTGCAAAATTTATTATAAATATAATTTATATGCTTAAATTCTTATAAAGTTCAACTTGCCTCCTTCACAAGGAATCTTTTCTTCTGAACACTTTTTACCAATAGCTGGTGTTTCTCTTTTTAGAACGTGACAGATGACAGACTTATACTTATGCCAGTGCATTTTCTTTACTCTAGGAAAAACATACTTACCTTTTGATCATCAAATCATATGTAGGTGAATTTTCACCAACATTCGTTAATCTTAATGTCAGTCTCACAGGTGAACATGATCTTGTAAAAAACGTCATGCACATTCATATGTGAAAAGGTGAATGTTTCATACTATTGAAGATACAAGTAAACATTGATTCAACGTAACACTGTTGTGAAAGGGTGAATGTCACACTATTGAAGTGAAAATGTCTAGTTATAGTTTCAAACAAGATATTTCAACAAGCTAACCTAACATGCAGTAAATTATTTTCTCAGATTTATCAAAGACAGAAGATAGAGTTCCAAGCACAAACAATGCCGTGAACGTGAAGATTGTACTATTGCAGCAAGATGGGTCAGTCTTATGAAATCAACCCTGTGGTAAAATAGCCTATTTTAGCTGAAACTGACAAAGCACAAACACTGAGAGACAACTCCAAAACCAGTAACCCCCACAAATTGCACCTTCTGTTTGTATGTGCTGAAAACCATGGTGCACAATGTGGTTGTTCAAGACCTTGTAGTTTGTTCTGCCATTTTCACTGTTGAGAAACAGTGACCTTCTACTTACTGGCTTCCTTGATAATTGCATATTATGCCATAAAAAAACAAAAACTAGCAACACAGCTTCATAGATCAGACACTTCAAATTAGAAATTAAGCATGTACACATAACCTTGTCAGTTTTATTTTCTTCTGTTCAGAGGGTAATGAACACTAATAAAGCAAAAGTCTGACATAAAACAAATAACAACTGAGAGTACTGACTAAAAACAAAAGACGAAACTGAAAGGTGCATTCTTGGTGGTTGTCAATTCTACCCCAATGAATGAACAAACACAGCACCAACATGATCAACTAGGGTAAGCTTGTGATCAAGAATTGCTCTTCTGTGTAGAACATATGCTGAGAGAGATCAACATCTTAAAATGGATTTTGATACAAAAATAGTCTCGGTGAATCTGGTATACCTGATTCAGAGGACTAATTTCCATGAATCATGTACAGCAACCCGGGCATCTTATCAAGCCATTCTCATTGCAATCAGGGCACCTTCTCAACCCTCCGTCTTGATGTTCAAACACCTTCCTGCTACCACTGCAATTGGGGCATGGCACAAACCTTGCATCACCACAGTTGTCACAGACAAAGCCAGGCTCCTGAGTGGGGAAGCCTTCTAACAGCCTTACTAATTCTCCAGACTCATTCATATGCTTCATCTCTTCAGCATTTCCCACATACTTCCCTCTGATAAAGACCTGTGGCAAGGTCACTGCCTTGCCACCAAGAGCATCCTGCAACTCCTTCCTATAAGATGAATCCATTGAGATGTCCCTCTCATCAACCGCAACTCTGAATCCCCTCAGAATCATCCTAACTGAACAACAATCCTCGTAGGTCTTCCGGATCCCTCTCAAACTAGTACAATAAAGCACTATTCTGTCCTCAGTGCCAGGCAAACGGCACAAATGATTCTTACACAATGAAAAAGAAGGAGAAAATACCAAAGGGCTAGACCCCATTGACCTGATATCCCTAGGTAGAGTGTTCCTACCAAGTTGCCTCGATGATAATGCTCTCCTGTAACTCCAAGCCACACTTGGATCCAACTTAGCAAGCAATGCTTCCTCAGACAAGTGCTGCCAAAGTGGCTTCTTGGTTGATGCTGGAGAGCAAGAGTTTTCCGTTACTGTTTGTGAAGTTTTCAGAGACTCAAAGGAATCAAGCAGTTTCTTCCTTGCAGACCCATCAAAAGCTGTGTACCTGCATGAACTTGGCTTGTCTAAAGTAGAAGTGTAAGGAGGCTTCGCAATTCCTTCCTGTCGCTCTTGTTGTTCTTCTTCTTCATCCAAGCCATCCATGAGTTCCCAAGTGTTGATGACGGAGTCTGGGGAGAGCGAGTGTTCTAGCTCAGTTTGGTTTGAGGTTTTGGTGAGGTGGGGTTGGTCTTTTGGGGTAAAGTTGGGGTCTTTTTGGTCAATGAGAAGAAGGGAGCCATAGGTGGTGGAGGTGAGGGAGACAAGGTGGTGTGTGTCGCCCTTTTTGATGGGAGGGTGATGGACAAGAGGCATTGGGAGAGAAAGGGCTCTTCTTCTAACCGGGGGTGAAGAACTGTTGGAGTTAATGTGTGAAGCAGAAGCAGAAGAAGAAGAGAAAGAAGAAGAAGCAAGAGAAGCAGAAGGAGAGGGATCCTGATCTGGATAACTGTTGGCCACAATGGTGATGGTTCTTGAGGCTGAGCAACCCATGATTTCACAATGAACAAGGAGATGTGCCTTCCTTGCCTTTGCTTAATTGCTTTGCTTCCTCTCTCAAACAAAAAGGACACTTTCTATTTTTTCCTTCCCTCCTCACTCCAAACTTTTTGGCTTTGTAAAAGTCTTCTTTGGAAGACCTTTGTGAAATAATGATTGTCCTACAGTAGAGATAGAGAGAGAGTTAGTTTTGGAGGCTTAGATTAGATGCAAAGGAAGAAGTACACAAGGGAGGTATACTGTGGTGAGAGGTGGTAGAACGGTGCTTTCAAGTGGGTTAGAGGGGGAAGTTGATGAGCATCAATGCTGTGTACAATTGGGAGCATCCAGTAGCAGTTAGGACCATTGTTTTTAAATTACTGATAAAAAAATGGTGAGGGACCATTTGTTTTTAGGGCATAACAAAGTGGTAAAAAAAGGGGACACTGATCATTGGAAGATTCCTGTGTAAATTTGTAGGGTATACATTTTCGTATCAAAGTACTAAAGTTAAACTCTTTTAAGTATTGTAATCTATTTTCACATGTAAAAACAGAGTATTTGACATTCCAGAACATGGTTAAATTGGATCTGCCAACCTCCCTCCTCCCAGCTCCTGTTTTTCAAATGTAACATAAATCTAGCAACATCTTTTTGTTCAGTTTGAAAGTTTTAATAATGTGCATCGTTATTTGCAACTACCCAGCATTTAAATTCCTTTGAATTGTTGCCAGAAAAAAAAAAGGGAAAAGAGAAACCGACAAATGAATGGAACTTGAACCATTGGATTTTAGTAGAGATTTGTTTCGCCTTGTTAATAATTAAAAAAAGAAAAAGCTGGTTGTTGCTAAAGTTGTATGTTTCTTAGGAGGAAATAGACAAAAATAATAAATAACATGTGATGTAGTCTAAAAGAAAGAAAAATTACATTACTGTTAAGTGTAATCATAAATGTCTTGCACCTTTTGATATTGGGTATACTTCGCTTGTTTCAACATATGAATATAGTAAAATCATGCTCAGGTCCCATGTGAAGTGTTAAATTTTTCTTAATTTAATGCATGAACGAGTCAATATCAAGTGAAGGGAATAATAAAATATTCATCGGTGCTTAAATGTAGAAGCTGTGTATCATATTCATCAGCAGTGATTTTCATAGGTTGAGAAGATTGATTTGGTTGGACATATCCAAACTCTGCTGCTGAAAACAAAGAGAAAAACATCAAATTATAGAACTGATGATAGTGGTGGCAGTTAGAAGAAGCTTCACCTTCAAAGCCAATACATGATCACCAAGTCAATACAAGCAATCCAAAGGTTGGCCCATTTGAAAGCTTACGACCAAGGATTTCATAATCAGTCTTTTCCTTTTCAACTTGAAGTTAATTTTTAATGAATTTCAAGTTTTAAAACCAAACCTTTTCAATTTTTAATGTTAAATTTAGATAAAATAAAAAAAAGAGTTTTTAATCTGAACACATTTTTTTTTATCATATGTGATATTAAGATTGACCAAGTATGTCTATATGATAGGAAGGTTGGTGATGTTTGATGACATTGCTAAAGTGGAAGATGGACTAAAATAAACCCATTTAATGAATGAGAAGGGGATCATACATATATGAAAATGCATCACCAAAAAGAGAAGGGAGATGAAACAATGACGTTGATTTCTTCAGTAGGTAGAAGGGGGAGAAAATAGTTGAATGGTGATTGATACAGAATCAGAAGATGCATGTCACTTATTTTCTGATACAAAAAAGGGTGTGAAGGGAATGATGAGAAAAAAAGAAGAAATATTTTCTACTTAGATGTCATAATTAGTCATAACTACCAGTCAAAGTCCTTCTGTTTAAACTTCTCATCCAATTAAATAGTGAATGATATTAACATGCAGGTTCCTTACCATAATCATCAACCATTAACATCATCAAAGCATATTGCTGGTTAAATCACATGCCATGTCAAAGGATTATTGGCTAGTTAATATCTAAATTGATGTTGTTATAAGTATTAACTGATAGAAAATAGTTGCTTAAAAAATATATGTTGCTACCCTTTTAACTTGATACTAGAATACAATGTTTGAAGTAACAGGACATCCTTTGAACAAAGCAAATGCTATTAGGCTAATGACAAAGTTGGTATGTGGCGTGGTAAGAAATGATGGAAGCAAACTGAAAAGAATTTGAAGGAAATTGGCATGATTTCAACCTCAAAATAGATTGAAACAGACATTTCATAATTAAGGACCACATGGTAGCCAACCGGGGCAGGTGACACCGAGACCACAGGCCACAACTCCATTGTTCCCATGCGGCTCTTAGTTGCTAAAGTAGCTGTCTCATCTACTTTGTTGCTTTACTCATAACCCTTTTCAAATTTCGAAAGAAAGGTTCTAAAGTTTCTACCTTCTTTGTATGGTCTAGAAAATGTTCAGCATGTGTTATTTGTCATCTCTAGTATCTTTCAGTAAACTTGAAAAACAGAAGGGGGGACAGAGAAAATGTCTTTAGAATAGTATCTATCTATCTATGTATCCATTGCATTTCATCTCATAGACAATAATACTAACCTTGCTGAAATTGAAGATTGATGTTTATGGTACAGTAGCAGAACTTCTGTAAGCTAAAATAAAGTAGTGTTATTCTGCAAAATAAAATGCTGATACTCATATGAGCTATTTTGGGAAATTTGCAAACCTCAATAGCATTCCTATTCCATAGTGACACAACTAAATCCGTTAGGCATTCAGGATATGTCATGACACTGATGAACCTGAACAGACATGGCAGAGTTCCTTCATAGATTCCAACCAATCTGGTAAAATTATTAACTTTGACAGAGCATGAGGTTTCAATGAGCCCTTAAATTGATGTTTGGACAACTACTAAAGATTGTAAAGGTATTCTGCTAAAAGTTAAATTTGGTACAGTTCTTGACATGCAGTCTTTAAACTGAAAAGGGGTCTTAATTGGTGCTGCTGTCAGATTGAAGGACGAGATTATTACAATACAATACACAATTAGCAAAATATCGAAATGAATTTCCTACTCCTAAATACACATTTTAGAGGAGTTTAGCTTGATAACAAATTTAAGTGGATAATTTACTGACATTTCTAATGCTCCAATCTTCACAAGTAATTTTATCTCGCATTCCATTTGAATATGGAAAAGGGTAGTAATCTTTTGAAATCCTAATACATTGCACCCCTTTTACTTTTTTACCTTTTGTCCTTAGTTTTTTCTGCTTTATTGCAGTTTGCTTTATGATACAGCAAAATTGCTTGTCGTCTTAGAGATTATACTCCCTTTGTACACAATGTCAAAAAACTGACTATTGCGTCCTATATCCTTTCCCCTCTTAACACGTCATAGACATATTAGGAGATTTGGGAGCGGTTAAGGAAACATAATTGCAGCCACTGTAGGAGCAAAAAAACAAAATTCTTTGAAATAATTAGTTACCTTCAACTTTGGTCCTTTTTTGCTGTATTTAATATATTATCTAGGGTATACAAACATGGCCTAATTAATGAGATGTGTATCAAATTACCAACAACAGAGTCAGCAGGATGAACCTCTTCATACATTTTGGTGACAAGCACATCACATGGTAAAGTGGGCTGAACCACACCAAAGAAACAGAAAGAGCAATGAGAAAGGTTCATGCTACGTTTGATCTCATGTGGGCTCATATGCCTGAAAAGTTGAACCTCCTTTTCCTCCCTAATTTTTCAAAATACCTTGACCACATTCATTAGTTTCAATATCAGAAAAATTACGATTGGTTCTTACACGTCTCATCAGAACTCTTGATCAAGGATGTCAAACAAATTTGTATCATCGAGTATCCACGGATAAAACTCGCAAGAATAATTTTTATACCTGTATATTAATGGGACGGGTACGAGTATCTCGTACCTGCTAAACTCTAATGTAAATAAAAGAAAATGAAAAAATATTATTAAAATATTAATATATTAATTTTAAATGAATTATTTTTTATTAATTAGTTTTAAAAAAATATTTTTTTATAAATTGTTATTCAATACTATTTAAATGTGTTATTTGGACTTTATTTGAAATTTATGAATGTTATGTATTATTTTATTTGAATTTACGATTAAAATATATTGTTAAATATATACCCGTGGATATTAAAATTATGTGTATAAAAGATACTTAACGGATATAAGTACAGGTACGACATAAATATTTATCCAGCAAGTAAAATACGGAGAAGCTACTATCTATACCATACTCGTCCCATTGACATCCTACTCTTCTATTTTACGTGACAATGTTTGAATTCTACGAGACAATGTTTGAGGATTTGTTCTGCTTTCTAAAAAAGTACAAAGCCGGAAGAGATTATTATTATTATTATTATTATTATTATTATTATTATTATTATTATTATTATTATTATTATTATTATTATTATTATTGAAGAACATCCGGTCTATAACATTTTTCTTCATTTTCTTCATGCAGTGTAATGTGGAACACTCCACACAAATAACCAATGAAAGCAGTTCGAGCAAATTCAATTTCATGCAACAATGAATGTAATGCAATTTTTTCTGATTTTCTTATCCGAAGAATGAAATCCTACAAACTGCCTCGTTAAGTGGACCACCAGTTAAGCTTTAAAAACGAAAGACAGGAAACAGAAAATACCTTAAAGAGCGCTTATATTAGATGAACTACTTTATTGGATACTTTAAGAACAGCCTTCAATGTATCTATACATTGTGTGACTTAGTTTTGAAATTTCATGAAAAATATCAAATCTACCTCCCTGAATAAATTTCTTTTACTTTACAAGAACTAAATCTTTTGAGCAACATACATTTAGGAAAACTCAAAGAGCAAATGTCATGTTGAATTTTTTTGGATAATATGACAGTTATTACACAAAAATGTATATCAACATATATTGTGCCGAGCCAATGCTCCAACCTAGAGAGCAGATTATTCAGATAAACTTGTAGTCATATCTCTTAAAATCTGAAAGTGTTATATATCTCCTATCTCTTAAGAAGATGCATCAGTCGTGTCCTGCCAAACCAGAGCCACTAATACCATATGGGGAGCAATTCATTCAAAAGTATCGCAACATATGAACAAGGAATTATTCTGTAGATTAATCTACAAAAATACATTTCTTGTGGCATAGAAAACATGTAATTCTATTCGTACATAGCCAGGTTTAATTCCACTACCAAAAACAAAGAAACTCAAAGATGAGTGTAAGAAATACAAATACCCCAGTCATTATGTACAAAGGTTCAGGTTCATCTCATGAAACGAGGCAATACACATACTAAGACACATAATCCCTTCCCGCCCATCTCTCCTCGTACTTTCCAAATGAGTAGGTAGATGAAGGTATCCCAGTCAAGTGAAAGGGATCAGGTTCAATACCATAATCTGTGAGTGGTCTATGCTCAAGAATATCATCATGATTTTTCACAAAAGCCGGTATTTCAATCTCTCCTTTCTTTATATCATCCCAGAGGTACTGAAGCCGGCTTACATACTTGATCTTCCAATATAATCTATACCAAAAACAAAGGGAACCAAAATCAAAAATAGGATTAGTGTAAAAAGTGATAGTGGATCAACCAATGTAACTGACGAAAATCACAGATATTGCAATACAACTATGACCCTACTTGCATAAGCTAAGTAAAATAAGTTAATTTTTTCTTCAAAAGCTCAAGTGCAAAAGTTAATTTTAACTAAAGAAATTTATTCATTTTACTTTTCATTTTGTTCTCCTATAAGTTTATCCAAACACAACCTAAATTATACCCCTATATAGAATGCTTTTGATGTTCATTTGTGTTAAGAATCAAATGAAGATGAGTTACCCTCCACTCAAGAAGAGGCGGCCAACAGTAGCAATGACTAGCCAGGACCAAAGGCCAGGGTGGATGAAATACACAATTTGAAGCCTGTCCTTGAAATTAGAAGGAAGCTCTTCATAAATCCACCTTAAGATCGTTATACCAGGGGAATTATCCTCTTTCTGAACGGTGGTGTGCATGTAAACAATACAGAATGGCTCATCCGGCAACTCGCTGCAGATCTTGTGAAACACATATCTCTTCAGTCTCTCTGCGCTTACAACAGTTGCTGCACACCATTTACAAGCACTTCAGTACCAACTCAATGGAATAGAAGTAATGCAAATTTCAAAACAGCTTCGCCAAAAGATACAATAGGAATTTACATCGCTAGAGCTTTAATTTAATTTTTTTTTCTTGAAAGCAACGTATCTCCATAGCCAGAAACCATGAAACCAGTCCCAAAGAGAGTAGAGTACACATTAAGGTGCAACTCCTCTCTTCACACGTGCTGCTCTATTCACACAGTTAGGAATCAAACCCCTCTAACATGCTTAAAGGCCTAAGCTACTAGCACTTGAGCCACCCTTTGTGAGTCCTAGAGCTTTAATTCAATTATTAACTTACTTTCTCATCTCCATTTTTTCACATTGTTTGAGACAGAGTTGTGTTCTTATCCTCGTAGACAGACCCAGACAACCTCACAGCGAAGCAAACGTCAGAAATACATAAATAGAAGATCAAACGAAAACAATATTGAAATTTACATGTAAAAGAAGAACGCATAAGAAGGTGGAATAACAGGGTTATTGCATAACAGACCACGAATTCGTGACTCTATAATTCAAGTGTTGAATCCCAGTGTTTTTCCGAAAAATTACAGAAACTAGTTTGACTAGCATCTACATGTAACACATCAAATCTCACTAGTGAAACAAACTACTATAACCAAAAGAGACCTGATATTCTAACATAAACACATCTCCTAACCCCCGAAGAAACCCTAAAATATGAAACCACGTTAATTAATTAACTAATTAAGTTGAGTTGACTGAGAAAACAGTAAAATACCCGGGAAGTACTTGCCGACGATGCGGAGAATGCGATTGGAATTTTTGTCGGTGCCTTGGAAGAGGAGGAATTGCAACTGATCGAGATCAGAGAAATCTTCATCAGGGAAGAGATACTGAGAACAGTCATGCCAATTCTCTTCTTCTTGCTGCTGTTGATGTTCAAGGAAGGGTCGCGCGTCGACGCCGAGGTCCGACGCCAAAACCACCACTGAGAAATCCTCCGATGACTCACCCATCGCCGCCCCTTATCCGTGTTGATTGGTTATTGGTTGCGTTTCTTTACTGATAGATTGAAAATATAGTTGGAAAATATAATTTAATTCTAGAAATAACATAGTTTAATATCATAAATAACATAATTTAATAAAATAAACTCCATGAAATATTATAACTACGATCAAATACTATAATAAAATAAGATAAAAGATTAACGTCGATCACAAATATTTTGATAAATTTGATTACTTTTTGTAAATTCTTCGCAGGCCTCACGAAATGTCTCCTTAGTCATATTCCATTGCGATAGTGCTCCCACTAATATCTCGACGATCAACCATCTTATAACATGCCTTCGTACCGACCACTTAATGACTATGTTCTTCTGAGTACCTATTCATCATCTGGGATGTCACGACAACATTAAATACATGTGAACCAATACGACTCCTTATACATGTCGTAAGATCCCTGAATAACAATAGGTACTCTTGTTCTAAAAATTTGTGCTTACAATAAAATGCAACAAGTAAACGACATTCTCCCACTCCTCAGTCTTGCAACAATCTCCATACATAGTGTAATTATGTAATTATCGATATGTATTTTCATTAAATAATAAAATTAATTTTTTTTAATAAAAATAAAATAAGTTAATACAAAACGTCAAAATAACGATCATGAGAAAATACATATCTCTTTATATATGGTTGTATTGTATGGTACTGAATTATTGAATTTTTTGGATATGACAGTTATTACACAAAAATACGAATCAACATATATTGGGCGGAGCCAATGCTCCAACCTAGAGAGCAGAGTATGCAGATAAACGTGTACTCCTATCTCTTAAATTCTGAAAGTGTTATTATATATCTCCGTGGTGATGATGGAGTCATGCATATTCAGAGTCATTCAAAGGCCTGTATCCAATATTTCTTTTTCTGGAAAAGATCGAGATTTGGGATAGATGCTGTTGATGACATGCTTGCATTTTAAAATTTACATGGCAAACTAAAAACAATAGATCAAAGATGACAAATTTGTACTAGGCTCTTTGAATCTTCATAGGACAATACTTTCACTAATCTTTAAAAACTTGAATGACCCCATATCAGTGGAGGCGAGGACAGTAATCACGGAAAATGTTGATTTAGTTTACATGCATATAAGAAGAAACACTTAAAATTTCCACCCTCGAGCATCCAAACACAGGATAACAATGCTCCCAAATCCTCAACATCTTCAGGATGAATATTATAGAAAAAAAAATTAAAGAGGCCCTGTTCTTAGTGCATTGTCTAGATCAGAAATGAGATCATTGACATCCTCAATCCCCACAGATATACGTATAAGATCTTCAGTCAACCCCCTGGCCTCACGAACTGCAGAAGGTATGCTTGCATGTGACATAAAGCATGGCATGCTGATAAGGGACTTAACACTCCCTGACAACAACAAAAATAACAAGCATAATCAGCCTCTCTCCATGCACAAGCACACATCAAAATTCCGTATTGCTTTCTCATTTAACATCTTACACTTAATTATCGAACTATATGAACACAAAATTGAACTAAAAGGCCCGTTTAGAGAACTGTTGAACTTCATACAAACTGATTTTTCATTAAAGAACTGGTATCCTGAAGAACCTACCATATATAGTTATGTTATTTTAGTATTACTAAGTGAAAATTCATTTACCAAAGCTGACGGTTATGCTGAAGTATTTGGTGGTTTCAACAATATGCCTTGAAAGTGGCAGTGAACCAGTCAAGAAGCTAAGCACAGATCCTGCACCCTTTGCCTGCAATGAATATATATAATAAATTGTGGCCACATAGGAACACCAATCTTAATTTTAAATTATACCATACCATACCTGAGAATAGTGTAAATCACGACCGGGATGACCAGGTAAGCCAGCATAATTCACTTTCTTAACTCGAGGATGGGAAGCAAGGAACTCAGCAATCTTTTGTGCATTATCCTACACAAGATTTTCATTCAAAATTGACAGCCATAAAAACATGCATATACAATCATCATAAAAGACATTGATAAACCAATTGAATCTGGACCCCAAAAATGAAATATCTCATTCTGCACAAATCAAATTGAGACCATTAAAATTTAACAGCCAGTCTCCAAAAACAAATTAACATTCTGGAGCAGAAGAATTAATTTCCTAAGATCTACAGTTTTAAGGCAGATTAGAAATCCAATTCTGAACTCTAAATCAGAGAAACTATGATAATTTAACAGATAAGTGAGAAAAATATGGGAATCATTAGACTGTTGATCAAAATTATGATTAGTTTCATGCATGTCTCATTATAACTCCATTCAAGCATGTAACTATACTGTAGGATAAAGAAAGTTTGACTGACTATGAAATTGTTAAAGGAGCAGATTGGCTTCAAAATCAGAAGTAAAAGCCAATCAAAGAAATTATAGAAATATATTCAGGAATGAGAATATGTGAATAATGTACAGCAGAACCGCAAATCACCAAGCACGCAAGCAATTTCTGAAAAATCTTTGAACATTCAAGCAAATGACTACTGAGTTGGAAAGAGAGAGATCTATCCCTCCACAAATCTGATTCCAAAAAATAAGGGAATATCAGGATGAGAAATAGACTGCGACAGCAACTTTCATTTTGAGAAAAACAAAAAGGGTAAACTTCCCAACTGATAAAATTCACAAGGATACAACTATTCAATGCCTACAATATCCTTATCCCACTAGGTGAAGTGGACTACATGGATCACACAACACCATTCGCCAGTTAAAAATCAAATTACCAAGGATAGCATTAACCATTAGATCCTTTTCAATAAATTCCTCATTGTCCTTTTTAGTTCCCCTCTATCTCTTTTTTTCATAGGACCCAAAACCATGTGAACTTCTCTCCTCATTTGTGCTTCCAGTGGCCTTCATTGTACATACCTTAACCATTTCTTTATCTTTCTTCTCAATAGGTGTCACACCAATATCTACTTGCATACCATCAAATCAAACTCTGATGAATGATTAAAATAACCCTCATTCTGTGTCACTGTCAATCTGAGATCTTTTTATGTATCATCTTCATTCTTAGCAACTTATCACAAAGATTGAACTGAAGGTACTTGGAAAGATTCATGTGTATTCCGCTCAGAATATATTTCAGCCAGTTGTATTCTTGTTCACTAGACTAATCATTAAAATATATTTAACTATTCTAAAATATAATAGAGACAAACAATACATGCCCTAATATGATTATACAAATAGTAGAAAGTTGCACCTGTTGCTTTTCTACTCTCAGGGCCATTGTCTTGATTCCTCGCATACAAAGCCAACAGTCAAATGGGGCTAAGCCTGAACCCTCCGCATTCTGCAAGAAATACAATTCCTTTCCCAACCTTAAGATTGACAAAAGTAGATAACCAACCATCAGGGAGGAGATGCAAAGTGAGTGCTGAGTACCGATCCAGAGTAATTTAAAAGAATAATTATAAAAATAAAAACTCTATTACAAGAATAATTGCAAGTAGATTATGCAAGAACAAAAGGCTTTGATTCAACTTTCGCTTAATGAAGCTTATAAAAAAAACAAAGGGATCGAAAGAAATAGCTGACAAGAGTACCATTACCAAATTTTGAAGGAGCACTCAGAACTTAACAAAGCAAAGGGATTAACTCCTTCTTCCTTTGGTTTGAAATAATAAAGGAATTTTCTAATAAAGATTCAAAACATAATGTATCCTCTGATTTAAACAAAGCTCGTGGAATTTTTTACTACATATCATACAAAAATAATTTACTCAAGCATTTCAAAATGCATCAAATCAAATCCATCTTGTAGAAAAGCTTGCCAATATTTACCGATCCACTTAAGATATTAACAGACAAAAACATTTACTCAAAATATAAATAAAAAGATGCTATTCAATTAAATTTAAATCACAGCATTAGTGAAAATGAAATATAGACCGACAAGTTTAAATGACAAAAACAATAAATTAATATCTTTAATATCTGAAAATTTGAGATACATTAAAAGAGTAATTACTTTTCACCCTTCACAGCAAGCACACCAGCCATAATGTCACTATGTCCACCAATAAATTTTGTAGCTGAGTGCATGACAATATCTGCAGTGCAAAAGTACCCGTCTGAGTATACTATGGGTATAACTAGCCTTGTTGAGATTATCTTAATAAATTCCTTTATGCACTAAAAAATAAAAGAGTGAAAAATGGAGTTTGTATCACATCATACTCGTCACAAATATTTCTATTTAAAATGACAACGGAGTAAACATTACAGTGAATATATAGTGCTAAGTAACTAATCAAAATGGATATGTAATTTTGTCATTCGTATATTTTGGTATGAAACACAAATGCAGAAAAACCAGTACATTGCATATTTTTCACTCTTGGTCTTTGAGGAATTGGAAATGGTTTTCAATATTCACTCATCACATTCCACCCTCAATTTTCTTCTGTCTGTGTTAGCAAGCATGTTTTAAAGAAGCGAGTGGATCTATTTATACTCATTAGCTTATGTAATTGCTAATACCTGCTCCAAGTTCTAATGGCCACGACAATACAGGTGACATGATACTGTTGTCCACTAACACAAGAGCCCCATGTGAATGAGCCATCTCTGCTATTTTCTGGACATGAATTAAGAAAGGAGAAAGAAAAAGAAATTTCATATTATTGAGAGTAAAACCATTTAATGTTTCAGATCAAAAGTTCATATCATACATACAAGAAGAGGACTTGAATTTTAAAATATGTTTGATATCAGATACTGCAACAAAGTACTGAAGCTAATAGTAATTCAGGGATAAAAAAAGTCCTATAAACAATGAAGAACAAATGTCTAAACTTAACAGAAATTGTAAGTTATTTTTAACATAGAAAACATGATTTACAATTAAAAAGTAAAATATACAGCCATACCATTAGAGTAAGAAAACTACTATTGGCAGGTCTGCAAGTTTCAACATTGCAGTGACCTATTATCTAGGTAGGAAAAAATGATGGAAAATATACTTATTGCTGGCAGTCACAATTAGATATACAGCCAGATAGATATTAAAGTCAGGGTATTATTTATGGATTATTATTATTCATAATTGTAACACTGTAAACATAAAAGAACAAATTATCATGTTTCCTGACGTCACTATATATCCCTTTTTTTTTCATATTTTTGGAAAAGGGAGAGTAAGACGAATCAGAGTGAGATGCCTTACTAAAAAACATCAATTCCACAGCATTTCCTGAATACTAAGAAATAATATTCCTTGGAAGTTGACAGTTCAAATTACAGAAACTTCCTCACAGTTTCTTAGCTTAGGTGTAACACTTAGTGAGGTAACGAAGAGGACACCATCAACCACCATAGAAAAACTTAATCAATACCATTGACAATCTGAAAGTCAGAACTACAAAATATGACACCTTACTCGAATATCAGAAATTTGTAGCCGAGGATTGGTTGGACTCTCAAGCCACACAAGCTTAGTCCTGGGTCCAATGGCAGATGCAACCTCATTCAGATCACTTGTATTTACCCGTCTGCAAAAACAAGAATTAACCTCACATCATTAAAAATTTGTACTCCATGGAACCAACGAAGTTGGCTGATATTTTGTATAATTAATTAGTCAATCTATAGTAAATAACTAAGCATAACCAACAAATCAGACTAACTTCACCACAATTCCAGTCCTTGGAACTACTTGAGACAGCAACCTATCTGAGCCCCCATATACATCATCTCCAGCAACAATTTCCTCACCTATATGTACATTGCCAGGAGTAAATAACAATTAACTATCATGTCTTATTAAAAAACGAAAATCTATGTTTGCAACCCCACAGTTCATGAGGAAGTTTTCTATGTAGTCTGTTCTAGTTTTGTTATGAATCTGACACAGGACCAATCGAGGAAAAAAGAGTGATAAGAAGAAACTGACAGAGGCCCCAAAATAAAAAAGTGTAACACTACATTACATTGTGCACCTCTTTGATATTTTATTACTAAACTTATAATTTAACCACACATATATAATAAAAATAACCTTAGACCCTGTAGCTACTCAGTAATTAAGCCAAGCTAAACTCAAATAACTAACAACGAAGATGGATCAGATTTTATCACACTGAAGAAAGAAAAAGCACCAGTTCCAACGAGATGAACAACAGCAGTCAAAGCGGCCATTCCGCTGGTGAAGCACAAGGCTCTATCTGCTTTATCAAGTTTTGCCAGTAAACTAAGAACATAAAACATGCAAATTAAAAGAGGAAGGACAAAGAAACATAATATGAAACATCCATAGATGCAACCCGAAACAAAACCAATCACATCGTTATCAAACCTTTCTAAAGCATCCCGGGTAGGATTTCCACTTCTAGTATAGTCATAGGGACCGTTTTCTATTGCAGAAGGCTGCATAAAAGTTGGATATGAAATAAGACACGGAATGATATGAAATAAGCTGACGCATGATAGCTAGAGTTAGTTGTGAGAGTTAGCTAATTCTGTTAATAAAAGTTGGATATAAATGGCTAATGGATTGCCATTGGACAGTTAGTTTCTTCATAATCATAATCCAGTCTTGAAATTCTTGATCATTATCCAATATACTTCACGGAACTTTTCTTCTCTTGGGTTCCATGTTTCTGATTTTAGTTCTTCCAGTAAAATAGATTCCTAGAACTAGCAATTATCACATCACAGAGATGTTAAAAGAAAGATATTTAATAGGGCATTTTAACATACTAAATACTCACGCGAGCATCATGCATTGATCCAAGATACCAAAGTTACGTAAAAAAAAAAAAAAAAAAAAAAAAACTAAAAAAACTTCTG
>Ga0214545_1005918_pt1 | contig 21703 bp, 23 predicted proteins | sample CNSS4metaG_FD_160064 | JGI IMG/M metagenome (GOLD analysis project Ga0214545, IMG submission 160064) | Root nodule microbial communities from cowpea collected in UCLA plant growth center, Los Angeles, California, USA - CNSS4 | ecosystem: Host-associated > Plants > Roots > Nodule | place: USA...
TATATTGATAAGGGGATGTCTTGGGATATAGTATCCTTGGAGAGGGTGAGCAGCGATATCTTTGTCATGGCCGAGAGGGGTATAAGTAAGATTTTCTTTTATTCTTTATTGGTGTTTGTTTTAGTAACTCCAGGTTCGGTTACCTTTTGACGAGTTCACCATGGATGTTCTTTGTATACTGAATGTTATGCCATCGCAACTTCATTGAAATAGTTGGGGTTGTCTACAGACATTTAGGTAAATGTGTTGAGCCATATATCTGTCGACGTCCTCTAATGATGGACACACATCAACTTGAAAGTCGTAAGAGGAAAATTGTTACGTCAACGCAACAAGAAATGGGAAAGGATAGGAAAAGACTAGGTTTGAGCTGCTTGGGTAGGGGGAGTGTGTTGCTTTTGGGGTCAAGGGTATTGGTTTGGGAGGTTTAGAAAGCCTGATAATCATTATGTGTAAAGGTGTGCAAATACATCTTCGTGAAAGTGAGCTGAAAGTGGTGGAGGAGGTGGAGCCATTGAATGTCTTAGAAACAATTTGATGGATCATTGAATCAAATCGTACATAGGAAAACAAATGTAAAATTAAGAGTATGATAAGATGGAAAATACCTTAGAGATCTAAGAAAATTTTTCAAATATCAACTCAGTCGATGATTGATAGATAACGAAAATTGTTTTAGCGAAATAAAAAAGTTCTTCAAATGAAACAAAAATTAATAATAATATAATAAAGAAGATAATTTTTTTATATTACCTAGTAAATGAAGGTTTATGTTATTGAACACTTCAATTGATAGTATTAAACATTCTCATGTGAAAAGAAAATATACAATAAATAAAAATATTAAAAAAGAGTAAAAATATTCAAATGTAAGACAAAAAATATTTAATTGACATACATCATTTAGACATTATTGCATAAAAGTTTGGATAAGACGAAAAATATATTAGAGATGCAAATGAATTTCATGACAAACCAAACAATAAGAAATAAAAAAATAAAAGTGTATATATGTATGTGTATATATATATATACATATATATATATATATATACATATATATATATATATATATATATATATATATATAAAAGAGTAAGTAATAGATTAAGAATATTTTAATGATTTAAACAGGGACATGGATATGGCGAAGATGGGTATTATGACAATTTGGGGATAGGGACGGGGTAAATATGTAAATCCTCATCCCCATACCCAATTATAAAATTTGGGTATTCCCTTTACTCATACCCATACTTAGTCAATGCGGGTATTCTCTGTTTAAAGGGGGACGAGTTCGAACAATACCCACGGGGGTAAGTTTATTTGCCATCTCTACTTGCCAAGGACTTAGAGAGCCTGTAGGAGAAGTTTGAAAAGGAAAAGGCGACATAAACGGAAGAGAAGAAGGCCTTGAAGGAGGAGAATAAGAAATTGGGTACTTGGAAAACAAGGTGTCTAGATTTAGAGAAGAAGGCTAAGAACAAGAAAAAGGAATTGAAAAAAGAAGTTGCCAACGGGAAGAAGGCTTGGGGAAAGCTTGAGGCCGACATGCTGGGGTTACAAAAGTGTATCATGATTGAGCACACCAATGGTTTTAACATGGCGCTAAAGTAAGTCGAGTTCCAAAATCAAGAGGTGTCGACCAAAGATATTACATTTGATGTTAAAAAGGATGATGGTTAAGGATGTTGAGGGGGATACTGCGTCCGATGGGGAGATGTCTAAAGTTAGCTCGTTAGTTACTGTTGATGCCGTGAATGAAGATGAAGATGTTGCCGATGAAGAAATTTAATTGTACATTGTTGTAGGATTCTGATGTTTGTTGTTGTTTTTTATTTTTTATGGTTGAACATGTGTAGGCAAAGACTTGTATAAACCAACTTCTACATGAATGAAGATCATATTTTGCTAAGTGTTTTATGCTTTCTTTGTCCTTCCATTGTTTATAATTTTTTTTGTTGCTTTGCGAAGTTGCATGGCCGATGTACATAGGTTTTAGTAAAGAGTCTTGTAAACGCGCAAACTCATTAACAATTTTAACTTAGAGATTCTTTGAAAGGTCCAACTAGGATCTCCTGGGTAAGCGGTAGGGAACTGTGTGAAAAAGTTTCAACCAAGATCGCCTAAGTAGACTACAGGGGATTGCGTGAAATGGTTCAACCAGGACTGCCTGGGTAGGCGGCATGGAACTGTGTGAATTAGTTTAACTAGAACCGCTTGGCTAAGTACGTCAAATGGTTCAACCAGCACCACTTGGGCAGGTAGTATGGAACTATGTTAAATGGTTTAACTAGGACCACCTAGGTAGGCGAAAAGGAACTTCATCAGAAACTTTAAATTACAAGTTGTCAAGCAAGTAGTCAAAGATGTGTAGTAGTGGTAACCCTTCATTTTATTCATCTAGTGTCTCCTTAAAATATTTCTGGCCAATACCTCCTTAGAGAAAAAAGATCGGGTAAGGAAATAGTACATTATAGGTTACATGTGTTCAGCCTTGTACAATCAACTAGCTGAAGTAGAATTTCAAATGTGTTACATTAATGTATTAGGTACAGGACGTCCCAAAAAATATTCTAGTTCATAAGCTCCCTTGCCGACATCTTCAAGTATCCAGAAAGGTCTTTTTCAATTGGAGGAGAATTTTTTTTCAGTCTTCCTAGCGTTGTTGGCTAGGCGCCTATACCTTTCCTAAAAAACTTTTGCACTTGTTGGGTGGTAATAATTGCCAAAGGCTTGACTTCAACCATTTGGTAAAATAATCAATGCCGACTAGTTAAAACTTGACTTGGCTCTTTCTTGGAGTAAATGGTTCAAGTATGTCCTTCCCTGACTTCGTAAAAGGCCACGGGGAGAAGACATGTTATAGCTCTTCCTGTTTGTCGTATATGATGTTACCATGCTTTTGGCAGGGTATGTACTTCTTAATATACTCAACACATTTTGCCTATAGATTCGACCAAAAGTAACTTGCTCAAAGGACTCGTGTCGCTATCATTCTTGCATCAAAATGATACCAATAAATGCCTTTATGCAATTCACGAAGGACGTAGTCGGCCAGTTCAATTGTAATAAATTTCAACACAGGCCGATTCTATCCACTTCTGAACAACTTGTCACGTACCAGTGTATACCTGCAACCTTTCGAACCCAACCTTTGTTTTCTCCTTCTAGCATGATCCTAGTCTCTAGATATGGGATGAAAGGTGTCAATCCAAGTTGATTCCTCTTTGTCCACCTACATACACGCGTTGGCACAGTCGGTGGTAGGTGAAGTCAATGTTTGCCGTAATAGGGATTTGTACAACCTTTTATTCTTTGTACTTGCCAACTTGGAGAGCACATTAGCTGTCATGTTATCCCCCTCGAGACATGCTCCAGTTTCACTTCGTTGGAATTATCAATCATATTCTTAACTAGATGATAATACTATAGCAACAAGGTGTCCTTAACTTGGTACTCTCTTGTTAAGTGTCTGATTGTAAGCAGAGAATTAGTTCGGCATATAAGTCTGCAGCCTCCCACTTTCTTAGCTAAAGTTAGGCCTATTATGATGGTCCCATATTCGGGTTGATTATTAGATGTTTTGAATTAAAGTGTAACGATTTCTCAATCAACACATCATTAGGTCCTTAAGGTACTATACCAACCTCGACCCCCTTTGAATTGGAAGAGTCGTATACGTACAAAGTCCACCACTCATCTTTCAGGTGCTTATCACTTTGTAAATCACTAGAAAAATCCTCCAAGTATTGTGCCTTTATCGTCCCCTTTGGTTCATAGCGGATGCTAAACTCTAACAATTCTACAGACCACGAAGACATCCTTCTAACCAAGTCCGACTTCTACAAGATCTTTTGTATAGGGTAGTTGGTCTTAACGACTACAATATGGCTTTGGAAATAAGGTTGTAGCCTTTTTACCGCGGTGACCAAGGACAACGCCACATTTTCCACCATCTAGTATCTGGTATCGGCATCTTGAAGGGTTCTGCTTACGAAGTACATAGGCTTCTATTCATCATCCTTCTCATAAACTAGAGTTGCGGTGACTACGTTAGTCATAGCCACTACGTAAGCATACAATGGTTAGTAGTATTTGGTTTGCATAGGATTGAATGGGATGGGAGGATTTGCTTGAGTTGCTTGAATTTCTTCTGGCATTAGGCGTCCTAAACAAACTTTAAAGACTTCTTCAGTAACTTTATCATTGGCTTTGCTTTATCGGTCAACCTTGGGAGAAAACGAGAGATGGTTGTCAGCCGACCTCTAAGGCACTGAACCTCTTTTAAATTTTTTAGGATTTACCTCAATGTCCCGATGCGTTAGTATGAATCTTAGGAACTTCCCTCCATCTAATCCGAACATACATTTCTCTGAGTTTGGGGACTTGACCACTTTATCATCAACATACACCTACATACTTCTACCAATTAGGTGCTTGAAAGCTCTGCTCATAAGTCATTCATATATTGTTCCTGCGTTCTTGAGGCCAAAGGGCATGACCTCATAGTAGTAGTTGGCCTCTTCTATGATGAAGGCAATCTTCAACTTATATTGCTCGCCCATCAGAATCTAGTTATACCCTGAGTAAGTGTTAAGGAAACATAGCGCATTGTGGTCGGGTGCTCCATCAACCTATTGGTTAATGCTTGGTAAAGGGTAGGCATCCTTACGGCACACCTTGTCTAGATCCATGTAGTCTATGCACATCCCTCATTTCCCATTGGCATTCTTTATTAACACAACATTGGCTAAACATGTTGTGTACCTCACTTCTTTAATAAAACCAACCTTTAACAACTTATCGGCCTCGACCTTAGCAGCCATCCTTCTTTCTTCCTCTGACTTCTTTTTCTTTTGCGAGACCGGTCTAGTTTCGCTAAACATAGATAGCTTATGGAAGGTTATCCTTGGGTCCACATGTAACATCCTAGCCGGAAATTACTTATTTAAACTTAAAATAACCAAAAATAGTAGTAAATTGAAGTACTTTCCCAAAACGCGGGAAAATTAAAACTTTAGTTTATATGCGCCAAAAGCTAAAATCCGTAAAGGCGTTCAATGCTTACCAATATATATATTTATTCATAGTAACTGATTACAAAAATAATCCATGACAAAATTCAATGTAAAATTCCCATGCTGGCCTCACTCTTGCTCTAAGTATCCACATGTTCACTTGCATCAACATTTGCTCCCATGTAACGAGTTACATGATCATCGCCAACACGCAGACAAGGTAAGCTCAAAATAAAATAGACATCACAAGGTACATCACAAGCTCAAAATAAAATAGACATCACTTCTGACCCAAACATTCGCATCTTGCTCTGCACGCCTCTTGATTCTACACCCTTTGATGATTACTTGATCGATCCTTGCTGACATGAGTGTCTACTCGCCCTTTCGACTACAGCTCACCACCTATAGTCTACACGCAGGAATAAACTTGTTGCGGCCATAATTCACAACACCAAGTGGAGTGTCCCAATACAAACGTAGTCTGTATTTGTTCCAAGACTACCAAACTCATCGGGTCATACTGAGGAGGGCAATCTTCCGGAACCCATTCATACGAGTCACGATCTCGCACACTCCACTAAACTTCTAAAACCACCAAGCTACAACCTCGAGTGGCCATGTGTTATCCCAATACAAGCTACACTCGTAATTGGGCTCCTAGCAAAGCATCACCTCAAGACCTCCATCCAAAGCTGTGTGGAACCCTCCATGCAATCCAACTCTGCACCCGAAACAGTCTAGCGCAACACCCGCGTCGCTAGGCGATAATGTGCTTTAGACCGCCTATTTTGTAGCTATTGTCTGGCGGTTCAATCCACACCGTCAGGCGCTACACCAATAACTCAGATGTACTGGTTTATGCATTTTAAGACACATATTCTAAAGAACCAACATTCAAAGCACACAATCCAGATTAATTATTTACGTGTCTATACCCTGCATCTAGTTTCAAATTACAATTTCACACAACATAACTCCCAATAGAAAATTGACCGAAATATATAAAATTGTGGTTGCACCATGAACGTGAAGAAGCCCGTGTGTGTGGTAACTCATATGGTTCTTGCACAAGCACTAAATTTGCGAAGAACTCTCGATGACGTTGCAAACCAGGCCTTCAAGACTCCAAAGTTTTATCTTCATCTCCATACACTTTGACCCAACACTCACTCTAATCCGAAAGGATGAGTACATAAAAAAACTCAAGGAAATAATCAACCCACGTGTACTATGAAATTAGAAAAAGATGAATGATAATTCAACATGTAACTACACAACTTTTTGAAATAAAACGTGATCATTGGGTGTTTACTTTCCCCTTGGCTCCACACTAGAGAATAGAGTATTGACTTTTCTTTTCCAAAATCATGGGTTTGATATGAGAAAAAAATACTATTATAATTATATTTATGTAGTCGCATGATCATGCACCAAAAACTTCAAGAAAAGTAAAATAATATGGAAAATGATACTCTAACCTGGTTTTTTTAACCTGGTTTTTACCCGCCTACGTGGCACTGACACGCGGATATAAAAGTAATTTTTTTTGAAAATAGAAATTGAAGGCACAAGGTGACAGTTCTGACGGTTTCTGAGCCAACTTCGGAAGAAATGGTAACGTGCTGCGGCCCCTTGCGCATGAGGAGACACCACGCGCTATCCATCTCAGTTACCCAAAGTTTTCATTTTTTTCACTGAACCCTTGAAGCAACTCTCAACCTGGTTTTTTTCATACCAAGCGGCGCCTTCAGTGTTGATGAAATGGTGATATTTTCACTAAACCGACCCTGAATGTTGTACAAAAATGCGAAGTTGGTAGCGGAAGCAACACGAAAAGAAAACACCACCAGCGGAAGAAGAGGTAGAACGAGGAGGGTTCGTGCAAAAATTTTATTCGTTGACTTTGTTGTGTTGTTTGTGTGCCTGCTCATAGGTGGAGGAAGGAACCCCTAAAAAAAGTCCGAACTTGGCAAGGGAAGAAGCGGTAGAACGAGGTTGACGTTCGTGGTTCATTTTTAAGGTGGTGTTTTCTTTTCGCCCAAACCATTCGCGTTCGTGCATTATTTCGTTAAATGAGTGTTATAGTGTGAATCTAGGGTTGTGAGGAATAATTTTGCGTGTCGAAAACTGACAATTGTGTTTTTGTTATGAATGTAGACCATTGACCCGGAAGGTGGAACGATACATGATTTTTTTCGTCGGTGTTGGTTGGTTCGTTGTGGTCCCGTTGCAGTTATTTAGGTATATTGGTAGTTGTTTTATTGTTGGTTGGATGTGTGTTGTAATGGTTGATTTAATTCGACACATTTGTTGTTGAAGTGAAGATTAATTGGAGGTGTGTTGTAATTTTTTGATTTAATACCTTTCATTAGTTTCGTTCTTATTTTTTTTTTACAAGACATAAGTGAAGATAGTGGTCCAAGTAAACATAACAATGGTAGTGATGATAGTGAAGGGAGTGAAGATGGTGATGTGGGAGAGTTCAGTGATAGTACTGACGTAAGTTGTTCAGATATAGCAATGGTAACAATGTTTATTCATATTGATTTGAAAGAATGTTGTTAATTGTGGTCTTATGTTGTTTTTATTTTGCAGATTTTGTTCAGGCATTCTTGTAGGACCATATATTTATCGTTATTGAATAAGAACTTAAGTGAGGACCAAAAGCTTTGTATTCAAAGAACACCATTTTGGTGTTTCACTTTGTTGAATGATTCTGTTAAGATAAGTAGAAATGTTCTTGGTGTTTTGTGCAATTTGTGGGTAGAAAGAATAGGTGGTTTTTTACTTAATTCTATAATTGTGCCATTTAAGTTATTAGATGTTTGTTTAGGCTTAGGATTGAGGATTATCGGAGATGTAGTGGATTTGGATGAAGTCGTTATTGAAAGTGTATGTAGGAACATTTTTAGTCAGAAGAAGGTTACTATTGGGGTGATATATAACTATCTTTTGAACCACTCGGAATGTGTTGGAGTAGATGATTTTTGCAAGTTATACATCTTAATAGGCATATCCGAGTTTCTTTTGCCTAATAGGAATGCAACTGTATTCCCCATACTGTTTAAGATTGTTGATGACTTGAAAAGTTTATGCCAATATAACTAGGGTCGTGTAGTTTACGAGTACCTGGTTGGGAGTTTGTGCAATGCTTCATTGGTTTTGAAGATGGAAAGACATAGAAAACACTTTCATGTTGTGGGTTGTGTTTATTTATTACAATAAATTGTATTTAGTTACATCATGATTAGAAAAGCAGTGATGAATAATGATTTATGTCCATTTACATTTGCTTTATTTGTGGACTTTCAGCTTTGGTGTTTTAATCACTTTCTATTTGTGAAGAGAAAGGGTGCACGCGGTGGCAATGAATTTCCAAGGTTGTTGCGTATGAATATTAAAGTGGGTGACAGTGCTTTAAAGAGTAGTTTGGAGAAGAATGTGGTAAGTGATTTGGGTTTGATTTAGTTAGATTGTTATTTGTTGTGTGAATGCACCTCTTTTTAATTTAAATATTCTTAATTTATTTCACTGATAGTTGCTGATCTTTGTGTGTTAAAGCAAGAACTTCTTCATGCAGTAGTTAGAGAAGCGTATGAAGTGCTTGGTCATGAAGTTGGTCGAAGTAAGAGACAAACTGAAAGAGTAGATGTAGGAACAAGGAAGGTTGAAGTTGAGGTTCTAATTGAAAATCAAGAACGTGAAATAGGTGAACTTCGCCAATCTTTATCCCTTTTAGAAGGAGTTGTTCATGAGAGGAAGACGGAAAGAACCAAAGACTGCGATCCTGTTACTCCTTCTACCAATGTTCACAACGAAAGAGGTAAAACATTTGAAGACCAATTTTATAGCGAAGGTGGACATCAATCACATGAAGCATGGAGCCCATTACAGACTACTGTTAAGCACAATGTTGGTGTCAAAGTCGGAGAAGTTATTGTGGACACCCCAGATGGAAGTGATGAAGAGTTGTCAAAAGATGTGAGCCGTGCAGAGGAACCAATTCCACCACAAAGTAATATGTATGATAGAATGAAGCTTCATCGGCGGGTACGGATTAAAAGTTGCGCATTACGTACCCCTTACACTACGAATGCCCCTAAAAAATCTGGTTCGCAAAAATTATTGTTGTTGTGACATACATGAAGGTTATTTTTTGGTATGATGGGTGAAGGCATTGATCATTTCTTGTTTCACGCGGAAGTGAAAGTTGACATAATTATTTTGTACCATAGTTGTTAAGAAAGGTTGCTGGTTTTTTTGCATGCTTAAGACAATTACTGGAATTAGTGTTTACGGGAAGCATATATGTGTGATATATTTTTTGAATGAATGTAGTTCAAAAATTGTGTATGAAAAAGACATATATTTTGACAAAAAAATGCTGTTGTTGTTAATACCTTATGTTTGACTAATAAGTTATTCTTGAATTGTATGTCAATTAGCTGTTCTAATATTGTGATTTGTATAACAATATGATTTTGTTGTCAATTAGGTGTTGTAATAGCCAAAAAGAAGTTGTGAACAATTTCGGCTGTAATCTCAGTCATTTCGAACTCAAGGAACTTGGTACAAAAATTATTACGTAGAAAGACATATATTGTATAAAAAAAGCCTGTTAATGTTAGGTTCTTTTTATTAAGAAATCTTGGTCTAGTTATATTATGATTTGGTCGAAAAATGTTGGGGTTTGTATAAGCATATTTCCTTTGTGGTCAATAACATGTTTCAATAGCCAAAAAGTTTTTGCGAACCATTTTCCTCCTAATCTCATCCTTTTTGAAAAAGATTGCACTTGGTACAAAAAAAATGAAGTAGAAAGTCATATATTGTATCATAAGAAGCCATTTACTGTTAGGTGATTGTGTTTAATAAACGATGGTCAAAAATTCTTGTGGTTCGCATAACCATATTTCTTTTGTGGTCAATAACAACTATCAGTACCCAAATATTTTTTGCAAACCATCTTCCCTGTAATATCTTACTCTTCGGAGGCACTATACTTGGTACAAAAACAATGAAGTAAAAGCACATATATTGTTTCATAAAAAGGCAGTTACTGGAAAATTGTGGCAACCATCTTCCCTGTAATATCTTACTTTTCGAACGCACTATACTTGGTACAAAGACAATGAAGTAAAAACACATATATTGTATCATAAAAAGGCAGTTACTTCAAAATTTTGCGATCCATTTTCCCTGTAATATGACTTTTCGGAGGCACTTTAAATGGTACCAAAAGAATGATGTAGAAACACATATATTGTATTATAAAAAAGCAGTTACTGCAAAATTGTGGCAACCATCTTCCCTCTAATATTTTACTTTTCGAAAGCACTATACCTGGTACAAAAATAATGAAGTAAAAGCACATATATTGTATCATAAAAAGGTAGTTACTGCAAAATTGTGGTAACCATCTTCCCTCTAATATTTTACTTTTCGAAAGCACTATACCTGGTACACAAATAATGAAGTAAAAGCACATATATTGTATCATAAAAAGACAGTTACTAGAAAAATTTGCGAATCATCTTCCGTGTAATATGACTTTTTGAATGCATTGTACTTGGTACAAAAAAATGAAGTATAAACACATATATATTGTATGATACAAAGACATTTAATTGTCATTTTTGCAAACCATTTTCCCTATAATATCAGTCTTTTCCAATGCACTGTATTTGGTACAAAAAGAATTAAGTAGAAACACATATATTGTATCATAAAAAGGCAATTACTGTTAGGTGCTTCTGTTTAAGAAATTATTGTCCTGATTAATTTGTGGTTTTTATAAGAATATTTTCTTTCTGGTCAATAACATATTTGCAGTAGCCAAATAGTTTTTGGGAACCACTTTGCCTGTAATGTCAAACTTTTCGAACGCACTGTACTTAGTTCAAAATGTGTAATGAAAAATACATATATTGTATAACAAAAAGGCGGTTACTGATACACCGTCGCCCAAAAAGATCAGTTGTGGTATAATATCATCGGCAAACAAAGACTTGACAAAGACCTGTTGTTTGGCAATGTCATCATGTTTCCAACTACCCAAGGCTCCCATCCACCCAAAAAATAGGCATTGTGTTGTACGTTGTCCCTGCGGAATTTGAATACAATATTTACATGGATCTAATTTGGACATTCAAAATTATTTCACTACAAGCACCTTTTTTCAATCGGTTATATTGCAACTTGTTTTGCCACCGACTTTGCTTTGTACGCTCGAATTGAGTGAAACATCACCGACTTGTGCCACATTCAAGTCCTGCAATTTGCATTTTAAATTTCAGTTGTCGTTAACGAAATTGTTTCCACCTCACTCCACATATAACAAAATCATACCCATTCTATATGACGATGTACATCTATCATGTCATTCCACACGTCGTTGTTAAGTGTTGCCTACAAAAAAACAAGTTATATTATGTAAATGCACCGCTAGTTAATTGTGATAATAATAAAGGATTAATTTACGGTGTTATTGGTGCATATTTCAGTCGTCTTTACCACCGACTTCTTTTTCTTTGAAAATTTTTCTACTTTGGATTTCAACCTTAGAGTATGAGGCCCTCCCTTTCGCTTTACTGCATTTAAGCTGCGGACATGGGATGGTTGACATGAATCCGGGGCTGGGAAGGAAGACGTCATCCTCGCGTCAACATTACGAGCATCAGCGCACGGAGTGAACTCCACCGGGTTTCGGCTAGACCTCAATTGCTTAAATAGTTATTCTGTTTCGTCATCAGATTCGCATGCAACATCGGTAATCTGAAAAAATTCCTTGCACAATGCCCGATACCTCTGCATTGTTGGGTCCTTACTGTGGGTGTTGTAAGCTGCTCTCATTGAAGTATATCTTCTTCGTATAAGTTTGCTCCACCGAGGAATGATATACTTCGTGGATATTGTTGTTGCTTCCTCTTGGCCAAGGACGGTGAAACAGTATCGGCAGACGATACCACGGAACTCAAAAAGTTGACATGAACATGTTATTGTGTCAGTTTTGGCATCATAATGGACATCATAATATTTGTTTGCAGATTTCCCATCCCATAATAATTCTTGCAGCACCACATAGTTGCATCCCGAAGGAGTAGCATCCACCATTTTGATTACACAATTCATCTTTGCGCGTAATTTAATTTGTATTTCTGAAAACATCGAATGTGTGTAGGCTTGCTGATATTGTCGTTCAATAAGGGACTGGGTAGCACGTGGGATTGTAGTGTTCAAAGAAGCAAAGTCTGCCTCACATTCTTTTTCAGCTTTGTGACGTAGCGTATTTTCGTACTGTACTACAAACTACTGTAACGTTGTTATTGAATTGATAAATCCATCAAAGAAGGCATTGAGTCCCTCACTTCGTTGTGTAGTAGACATACCAGCCAAAAAATTTCCTTTCAAATAGCAAGGCACCCACCGTTTTCTCTCTTCGTATAGTGTGCCCAACCAGTCATTGTTATCCAAGTCGTGATCATTCATTAATTGTTGCCACCCGCTCTCAAATTGGTGCACATTGAGGGACTCGTAAACCAATGTCTTCAACTTGGTTTTGATAGTTTTGTAATGAGTATATCCTTGTAAATTTTCATGAATACTTTTCATTAAATGCCATAAGCACCACCCATGAGGAGTATTTGGAAAAACAATGTCAATTGCATTTTGCATGGCCCTGCACTGATCAGTTAGAATGCCATCAGGTGACTTATCTAACATGCACCTACGTCAATAGTTAAAAAGCCACATAAAGGTCGATGTATCTTCAGCTGACAACTACCCGCATCCTAATAATATAGACTGACCATGGTGATTGACTCCAACAAATGGTGCAAATGGCATATCATATTTGTTGGTTAGATATGTTGTGTCAAAGGAGACAACATCTCCAAATTCCTCGCATGCTGCCCTACTACGTACGTCAACCCAAAATACATTTGATATTCTATTGTTATCATCGAAGTTAATTTCAAAGTAGAAGTCGTTGTTCATTTGTCTCATGTGAGAGAAGTGTGCCATCAATGCTTGGTCGTCTCCTTCCTTCCCTAGTGCCCTTCTTTGTCGTCCGATATAATTTCTAACGTCACGCTTGACAAAAGGAAGGTTCTCAAATCTGCCAACATCACAAACTAGTGATTGGAAGCTTTTATTAATGCGCACACCTGTTTCATCATTCATATCGAGTGTTCGCTTGACTTGTATGTTCAATTTTTTGTTGCCACGAATCATTCTTCACTTCATAGGGCTTAGGTCATGATTGTGATCAAGTATGACATTCTTTATGTGCCACTGACCTCCCTTTTTAACTACTGTTATCTGTGCACCATAATTCTTGGTTTTTGTTGGTTGGCTTTTCAATTCCGGAGGGATGGTGGACACGTAGTTTCCTTCACAGCTACAAACCAATTTGACAAAGCATAATTTGTTGTCTTCCCCTTTACTTGAACTTCTCACACGGACACCAAATCCACATCTTATGGCGTATTGCTTGTAAAACTCTTTAACCTTGTCGACTGTTTCAAATATCATTCCAACTATAGGAACCTCATCTAATTCATCTTCTTGAGTATGGCAAGCAATAGAATCCGGTAATGTTTCCTACTGGACTATATCCTTGTTCCATAAACTTATTTCGTCAAGTGAAATGGGGTTCAGTACATCGGATGCCGACATTTCGGTTACTTTGCCCTACATTATTAAAAACACAAGATTTGCATGTTTACATAATTGAATATTAGTATCGTCCGAGGTCTAAATTCTTCTGGCAGAATAACAAACACATACAAAATTAAAAAATTGTTGGCCCTGAATCCCGTAGTGGTCAAAATATATCGCTTAACTAAAATAAATGATATGATATGTTGTGATAATTGTTAAAGAAGTAAAGTTCCAATCTTGTAACCCTGGAAAAGTGGACTATGATAGTAAAAAGGATTTTTGGTGAAGTAGACTAAGATGTTATAAATGAGGAGCTTTACCTTTCATCGCCAAGGTCTTTGCGCATTGATTTTAGTTGGTGTGAGTTGTATACGCATGTTAAATACATTGTCGTCGTTGCGCCAGAGTAATAAAGAGTTGTGTAATGATGTTTAGGTAGGTGGAAGAGGAAGTAAAAAGGTAGAGGTTCGCATTCAATGTAACATGGTACACATGGTTTGCTTCTTCGATACGTTAAATAAGGGCATTTTGGTCCACGAAATGCACCGTACATTAAAATAATTTTTTATTCTCCATAAATAGCAGTGCTGAGCTGCAGAATGATCCTGCTCGTGTGCGCTTAACGCAGAGGTATATAAGGAACCTTTTATTCCATCTGAATATACAGCTGGTTTGATTTGACGGCATAATTTTTTTTTCTCGCAGTCGGCGTCCAATACAACAAGGAAATATGCAAGCATTCGGTAGCGGTGAAAGTGGATACAATGTCGGCAATTCATATCTAGCCACCATTTTCAAGGACGGGAAAATGAAGGAATACCATGACGGGGTCCACTTCGAAGGTTCCATTCCTAGTTTGTTCCACATCCCATATTGTTGTATGTTGCAGTTGTTAACTGATCTGGTTATGAAGAGTCTAGACTTGAAATTTGATACGCATATCAACAAGTTATACTTCAGGCAGCCAACCTTGAATGAAAAGGGACTTGTCATGTATCGGGCTATTGAATTATCATGTAATGATGATGTCATATTGATGATTAAGTGTAAGCCAGAGTTTCTAATTAACTGTATTATAGAACTTTTTGTAACGTATACACGCTCGCCGAACCAAATATTTGAACTATTACAAAGAAGTGATTCTTCCACGGATGGAAGGCCAATGTGTATAGAAAGATGTGACTTGTTAATTTATTTTGGAGGAAGGCTTCGCCAAGCCACTGTTGTAGAGTGCCCTTACGGTCATGGGTTAAAGTTTAAATCTCACGCAGTAGTGAGAATGTCTATGCGCAACAACAGCACCTTCCTTGAGTTTGTGGACCAGTTATCGCATGGAATTCGTTATGGAGATCGAAAAGTCATCACAGAAATAAGTTATAGACGTGCAGTTAAAGTTTTAAAGAACAAAATTTACCACGACCTTATTGAAATCAAGTGCGACAATGATATTATCCAAATGATCCAACGATGGAAAGATGTTCGAAAAATTAGGAGAAAAGTTATCACTCCACCAACTGCAGGTTATATCAAGCTTTTTGTACAAACGAAGGAAATCAGGCCACCCACCCCACAAGAATCGTACGAAGACATAAAACCATGATTGTACACAACTCCTTCGGGGGGTTTAGGTATCAAAAGCATGTGGGATTTAAATTGGTGACTGCAGAAAAATAGACAAATGTTATTGCTTTCATGGTTTCGTTTCTGCAAATGTATTTCCCTTCTTTATTATTGTAACTCCTAGGAACTTTGAAAAATATCAGTAAAGACATTGTATTGTATTTATTACATGGTAATCAAAACGGAAGTTTGCAATCCGACAACTTGGTGTAATTGAATGACACTGAATTTGTGTAATTAATGTGTACCAAATCTCGTAACACCCTATTAACATGTGTGGTAACCGCTAGTGTATATTACCCCCTGCCATTCAATGAGGAGTTGAGACTCTTGTACCGATCCGACTTTCCCTATTTAATGCAGGCCATTTGCGGAAACAACACACATTCACTCACGTTCAAAACACCCTTCAACGCTTCTACTAGGGTTTGTACACGTGATAAAACACCGAGATGGCGGCCTCCGTAAGCAACCAACCGAGCAACTTTCTATGGACGTTCACCACGCTACACATCGAAAATAGGATAATGTTCTCCATGCTTCTTCCCCCTCCCACCAGTCCCATATGTCATATTTTGTGCCTTTTTAGCTTCCATCTTTTTTTCCTTTTCAATGACCGTGAATGGATGCTGCAGAATTTTGGCTATGTTTATAGGCATTTTGCTATTGCATATGCCGATGAACTCAGCGATAAATGGATGTTAGTGGATAGCAATGGGCAACTACACAAGCTGAGGTACAACCAGGATCCACATTCGCCAAGACTCACCAAAGGCTAAAGCAAACTCAGGACTGCATTCAACATCCAAGGAAACGTACATGTGCAACTTAGATATTTAAGTAGCAACCAATTTGAAATAATCGTCTTCACATGAAATTGCTCTGATCTTAGCATGGAGCGTTACTTGCATCTTATGACAACGGAGAACGACAACTACATCCATTGCGTGAAGTTGACCAATGAGCAGGTAACCGGGGATCATTTGGTATGTTGGTCGTAAAACCTCACAATTGCACTGCATATTTTTAAGACAGATTGCATCTAATTTTGGACATCGTTTTTTTCCAGGATCTGAACGGTGATATAACTGGATTGATCCATAATAAGAACATTGAGAACCTGATCCTTGTTGAGCAAAAAACTATTGTAACCTGCAAAATTCTAAATTTAGAAACCTCCTACGCGACAAGGATCCTTGATGGTTCCAAGGAATTTTGCACTGACCATAAACTGAAAGAGAGTGATCGAGTGTTGTTTGAGATGTAGATGGCAGGAGATGATGAAGATGTTGAAGTTTTTGTTAATGACTGCATGTGTGATTTTTATCCATCATACAAGCCAATCATCATCGACAGTTCTATGTTAGTTGGCAAAACTTTATTTTGTTATGAACTTATGAAATAGACGTAGCAGATGTCATGTTTTGAGGTTTAGTATGTATCTTTTTTATGTGTATGAAATGGGTCGTATTTTGGACATCTCACATCATGTACGACGATAAAGATAGTAAAACTACAAAAAAACAAGTGTCTTTCTTTACTTATATATTTGGGTTTTTACATTCAGTAATCTACACGCGTCTGACGTAGTTAGTTCATAAGTTATCGTTTCTTTGCTTGTCAATGAATACTATTACTCGCTATAAAATTGTACTGGAACGACTTTAATAAAATACCACAGTTAAGGAATGTGCAATGCAGACGTAGGAACTGCACAACTGCAGGTAACAATATATGGAATACTATTTTTCTTTCTCTGTGAACATAAATAATGTTTTTCATTGATCATTTTGTCCCTGTTTGTACCAATATTTAAAATTCACTAGTCACCGATACACATTGGATAAGTCCCAGTAAAGTACATGTTACAAGTTAAACAATTTCATTATTAGGTCAAGTATACAAGGCAAAAATGAATTTAAAAACACAAATTTCTCAATATCTCAAATATTTTACTTACAAATTCAGCGGTTAAGATTTCTTTCATGCTAATCAACGTGGAAGAAAAGAACATGTTGTAATCGCTTAACTTCCAAACACATCTGTTTGCAATTCTCTTATTACTATCGTGAACAACCGATGTCTACAATAATATTGGTCATTAATTGAGACTCAAATAAATTGATCTTCAAATTTGGTTCCCCTAACTAATAAACACAAACACGTATCGTATACATTGGATGTAAAACAATCATTCGCACATGTTGATGCAACTTCCTTTCATTATGCATCAAGAGGTTACATCCAAACATAACTGTCTATATTCATAAAACGCACCACAATGAAATTATTTGCAATTATTAACATATACCTATCAAATAATATCAATAAATAATAAATTACCATATTGCAAACATAACCCATTGGTCGAAAACCCATACAGTCATGTGTGGACAGTATTTGATCATTTATCACCGCTACAACCCTTCAACAGATCAATTTGAAGTTATTGAAACATGTAAAGAACCGGAATTTAAGTAAACAAAATATTATTAAGTATTGTACTGATAACATACCTATAAGGACAATCTACCCGAGTAACCGTCCGGTAAAGCTTAACCACATCAACACGACCGATACTGCAGTTTCCTTGAATGGGCGAAACCCAGGGTACAATTGGCAACAATTCACTACAATGGACATCATGTTGAGAATATTACTTAATATCTTTTTTATTTAAATTAGTTTTTAGAAAATATTTCAGTTTTAGAGATATGTGTCAGTTTTAGAAATTTGTTACTATTTTAGATTAGGAGTGAGATATTCTAAATATTTTATACTTGATATTTGTTATATTTTGCTCTATATATAGAGTATATCAATAAAATACAAAAACATGTTCCTCCGTATAACATATCACATATATCTCTCATATATTTCATATCTCTCATATTTTCAAAAGCCCTAAAAATCCCAACACATCATGAACTAGGTTGTCTTCATAAATATTATTTGGCACGTCATGCAAAGTTGGTGACTTTCCATTTCCATCCCCACCAACTTGGGCTTCATCCTCAACTCCACTGTCATCTGAAATATCCACCACCGTGTTACCTTCATTTGCATGACCTTCATGTTCATGAAGTGCACCCAAATCTTCACCCAAATCTTCACCCACATCATGATCACTTACATCTGCATTTATTTCGGTATTGGAATGTGAAGTTTGGCCCTTATCATCACAAACATTCTCCTTTTCAACGGGCTTACTTTCATTCCCACTAAAGACCTCAGCCTCCAAAATCTTCAATCTTTTCTTTATCTCCATTATTTCAATCTCATTGCTGTGAAATTTTTTTAACCAAACATCACCCGTATTGGACACCCCAGCTTCGTCACCACTTTCACTAACCTTATCACCACCTTCACTAACGCTTGTAAGATTTAAAGCAACCCGAACAAGTTCATTACTTTGATCTTCTTCAGTCAAAGCCCAATCGAACATCACCTGCAATGTAATTTACTAATGATTAAATAAAATGTTGTTACATTTAAAACTTCAGCAACCCAACTAAATCGATAAGGTATGAAAATTAAAAAAAAACTAAATTACCTTCGGTTCAATGAATAGCCTTTCGATGCTTGAAGTCCTTAACTTCAAAGTTGGCTAGCGTAATATTCTGGGAAACACTATATCCCTATTATCTGCTCCCAATCCTAACCTCTCAAAAGCCCAAATCTAAAAATAACAAATGTTACATCATTCATATCAAAACACTAAACACAAAAAATATAAAACAGATCTAAAGATTCAAAGAGAATAAAATTCAGCGTACCTGCAAAACCACAACTGACCCTGCCAACGTGATGTTGTGGTCCTTTTTTTTCTGGCTATGAACCCCATATGCACGACTTAATGAGTTAACCAAAAAACTGTGCACTGCACTCCCCCAATTGAACATAACCAAACTGTCAATATCATCTAATATTCTAAAAGGCATATTGCAAATAACTTTTGAATTCCTAGGAAAATACAAGACGGCAAAGCACAACAATATATACAGACGACAAACATTATGTACATCATCATGCTCAGTTCCTATTAGACTCCTAATCATGTTTGTTATCCCTTTAATACATATTCTTTCACCACAAAAGAGTGAACCAACTAACCCACATCCATATGTATCAAATTGTACTTCTTCACCAACTACACCTAACCCCAGACTAAAACAAACATCAACCACAGATAAAGGTACAAGATGCTTCCATATGTGAAAGGATTGTTCACAGTCATCCCATCGCCGAAGTAGCTCAACTAGTAGAGGACTGCAGATATCTAGAGACCTCTCTAACTCCAGACACCATTTGAAAGGGATGAGTCCTATACGTCTTCGGTGTCCATCAGTCAACACATTGTTTATCTCCACAATGTGCTTTGTATCCACAAAATTTATTAGTCGGACCTTCCATTCAATTTTAACAATTTAACTAATGCTCAACAATCAAATTGTGATGCACAATATCAAACACAATATAACAATTAACAGCACTAACCCTGTCTTCTTCATCAACGTCTGGTTTTTTCCCATCTTTTTTCCCCTTTCGAGCCATGCTGCAACAGCAACCTACACAAAATCAAATCAATACACACCAATTAAAAAACCTACAACGATATTCAAAAACAACTTTTACTTTCCCTTACACAAAAAAACCTACACAAATCAAAAATTCGCCTTTCCTCTCATTAACCGGCACCGGCAACTGTTAAAAAAATTCACTCAACGAACACAAACTCTTTTATTATCATAACACCCACACGAGCAAAAAAAATATAAATCACAACTCCATCTTCTTATACAATGCAGTAAGAATGTAATGCAGGAACGCGAAGTGTTTGGGCGAAAAGAAAACACAACCTTAAAAACGAACCGCGGACGTCCTCGTTCTACCACTTCTTCCCTTCCCAAGTTCGGATTTTTTTTAGGCGTTCCTTCTTCCACCAATGAGCAGGCGCACGAACAACACAACAAAGGTCTACGAATAAAATTTGGAAAACCAAGCCTCCTCGTTCTACCGCTTCTTCCGCTGCCCAAGTTCCTTTCCTTCTCCTTCCGCTAACAACTTCGCATTTTGTACAACATTCAGGGTCGGTTGGTTGAGTAAACATATCACCGCTTGTACAAAAGCTGAAGGCACCGCACCGCTTCTTTGCTTCGAGTGGGTTCAGAGCTGGTTCGCACGTTCAGTGAAAAAAGGAAAATGAAAACTTTGGGTAATTAAGATGGATAGCGCGTGGTGTCTCCTCACGCGCAAGCGCACCGCATGACGTTGCCCTTTCTTCCGTAGTTGGCTCAAAAATCGTCAGAACCGTCACCTCGTCCCTTCAGTTTCTATTTTCAAAAACAATTAATTTATTTTCCACGTGTCAGTGCCACGTAGGCGGGTAAAAACCAAGTTAAAAAAACCAGGTTAAAGTATCATTTTCCAAATAATATATGTGATTTTGATATGAAGACAAGAAAAAGAGACAGCAAGTAAAAGTGCTAAGTTGTCCCATCAATCCTAATTATTATCTTAAATATTAATAAATAATTATTTAAGGTTAAGTTTCATGTCTGCACCACCACTGTACATGACACATTCATATGCAAGTCGTGGACCCTACCAAAAGTACAAAAGTTCTCACATTTTAGCATGAAAAGGTTACAATAAACCATGGTTGCACCAAAACACGTAAAGGCCTATGCTTTGAATCCAAAAGTTACCATTTCCCATAAAAAAACTAATGAATTTTAACACCTAAAAAAAAAGAAAAGAAAACATTATAATTGGTTATGCCCTGATGCATTACACCACCACGATAACAATAATGAAAGATGTGCATTCATTATATGAATGAAAACCACAAAACGCGACCCATCTCAGACGAAAACTTCATGCACCCAAACTAGCGTGAACTATGATATGCACATTAACAGGATGAGCTTAGCATAATTTCTTTCTCGATCAAACCTCACACGAAACTCAAAACAACAACATATTATGCAAGCATGAACGACAACATCATTCACCATTGAACATCAACAAGGTAACCATAAACACAACATTATTAACACGTTAAAGACCACTACCAAACATATACGTTGATCACTCATAAGTAAACAAAATAACACAAAGGTTCAGCTCCCCTTACTTGGAAATTCCGCTAAATTTTGATCGACTAATGATCCTCCTTGCTCCAAAGTTGATCTCCCCTCTTGAGACCTTCTCCCAGTAGTCAACACTTATCCTTTTTAATTTGGTCCTTAAAGCCTGATGAAGGATTATTTTGTTCCTTTTTAAGATTATTGAATATGGTGTGAGTTGATTAAGAAAGCTAAGTGAAATCCCCACTGGACATTAAGATAGCATGCTATCTAGATGTGAAGGTTCCTTTCACAAAGCTCAAGAGAAGA
>Ga0214545_1005924_pt1 | contig 21690 bp, 8 predicted proteins | sample CNSS4metaG_FD_160064 | JGI IMG/M metagenome (GOLD analysis project Ga0214545, IMG submission 160064) | Root nodule microbial communities from cowpea collected in UCLA plant growth center, Los Angeles, California, USA - CNSS4 | ecosystem: Host-associated > Plants > Roots > Nodule | place: USA...
TAATTATCTTATTTAATTATATCATAAAATATTAAAAGATAATAACTACCAAATCTTTTTAAATATGACAAGATCTTCTTGAATATTTTTAGTTCCACAACAAACAAATATATCTTGAAGATATTGATATATTTAGAAGATAATTTAAGGAGATTATAAAGGGTTGATTTGGAAAATTAATACAAATACTAATTGGTGATAATTTATCATATATCTTTAATTAATTAATGAATTTAATTATATTAGATATTGATATTATCAACCAATTATATTTGTCAAATAGTCTATATCTCTCCAAATATATTTAAATATTTATCTTTAACTTTAGTTTAAAAGATATTTGAGAGATTTTATCAACAGAAAAGCCCAGTCTAATTCCTATATAAAGACACCAAGGGAGAAGCAGAAAGAACAAGTTCGGGAGTTCGGAGTTTAGGAACCCTTAGGGGGGCCTAATTTCGTTTCCTTTCTCTCTCTATTCTTCTTCTATTTCTATTTTGTATTTCATGGAGTTCTAAACTTCTTGGGTTGATTCCATTGTAATTTCTTAATTGGATTCTGAGGTTAGATCAATTAATTTGTTTGTTCTTTTGATTCTTGTTGAGATTTATTTTCATCTATGTCTTTTGATTCTTAATTTTGTAAAAGTAATGATTTCTACATTGTAGCAAGTTAGCACGGTGTTAAATCTACATAACATAACAATCGTATAAGTCCAAGGGTTTTTAAATTTTAATTGAGAAGTTACTTTGATTAATTTTAGAAACTTTCATATGATTGAAGGAGTTTTTGCTAATAATTGAGAAGTTACTTTGATTAAAGGTGAAAACTTAGATTAGAATTAATCAAGAAGTTACTTTTCTTAATTAGCTTTTTAGTAGATATAAGAGGTAAAAGAATGGAGATGATTAAGATTAGTAATATTTAATTGAAAAGTTACTTTGGTTAAATTTTCTAAGATTAATCTACAAAGTTCTTGGTTTTGATTGAGAAGTTACTTTGGTTAAAAGTAAGGACGGCAACAAATTAATTGAGAGGTTACATTGATTAATTTGAAGTCTTAAACAAGAAATCAATAACGATAATCTTTAGGAAACCAATGATGAATCCTATTTTGAAAAAGCAGTGGAATTGACCTATTTTTATTTACTATTGTTTCTATCCTATTTTATCTTTTTATATTTATCTTTCATTTTTTTTTATTTGACTAACACTTTTTCATAGATATTATAATAACTAACTTGTTAAAAATCAATTTCGTGTTCGTTGGGAGACGACTAAAGGTTAACTTAACCTATACTAATTTTTTGGCTACCTTGTTAGCAATACTGAAGTTGTTATAGATAAGTAGTATTAATTTGATCGCTTGACGACAGCGTTATCAGATAGGATGAATTCAAGTGAATTAGAGTGTGAAGCTTGTCTTGTTCACTTTACGGGGATTAAAGGGTCAAAGTGACTGGATTTAGAGTAAAGTTTCTTGAAGTTTTTGAGTGATTTGATGCATGTAATAGATGAAAAATTATATTTAAATCATAAAAAAACAAGATTACCAAATTATACTTTATTTTAAAAATAACTAAAAATTATCATTATATAATTTGATTTATCGTAGAAAAAAATATGAAAATGTATAAATGAAAAGTAACATATTTTAATAAAAAAATATTTAAAAGATAATGTAATAAAAAAATTTATAATTAAAATTTACTTTTTAAACCTTATTTTATAACAATTTTCAAATTTTCGTTATTAATTATTTTTGTAAAAATAATATGAAAAGTCATATTTTTACATCATTTTCATAATTAAGTTGAAAAATAAATTGCGGACATCATTATAATCTTAATATCAACTTCAAACCAACACATAACAGTGATTATTTAAAAATAGAAGAATTTCCCTCTTCCTCCACCTCTCTCTCCCTCATCGTTGATTAGAGGGAGAGTGATAGGATGAATTCAAGTGAATTAGAGTGTGAAGCTTGTCTTGTTCACTTTAATGGGATTAAGGGTGAAAGTGAGTGAATTTAGAGTAAATTTTGTTGAAGTTTGTGAGTGATTTGATGGATGTGATAGATTAGAAATTATATTTAAATCATAAAAAAACAAGACTACCAAATTGTACTTTATTTTAAAAATACTTAAAAATTATCATTATATAAGTTAGATTTATCGTAGAAAAAATACGAAAATGCATAAATGAAAGTAACATATTTTAATAAAAAATATTTAAAAAAAATGTAATAAAAAATTTTATAATTAAAAATTACTTTTTAAACCTTATTTTATAACAATTTGGAATTTTTTTTATTTTGACATCCTTTTCATAATTATGCTGAAAAATAAATTGCGGACAGAATTATAATCTTGATATTACCTTCAAACTATTGCATAACAGAGATGATTGAAAAATAGACGAATTTCCCTCGTCCTTCCCTCTCTCTCCCACATCATTGATTGGAGGGAGAGGGATAGGATGAATTCAAGTGGATTTAGAGTAAAGTGAGTGGATTTAGAGTAAAGTTTGTGAGTGATTTGATGGATGTGATAGATTAAAAATTATATTTAATTCATGAAAAAACAAGATTACCAAATTGTCCTTTATTTTAAATATGATTAAAACTTATCTTGATATAAGTTCGATTTGTTGTAGAGAAAATAATAATATGAATAAATGAAAATAACATATTTTACTAAAAAAATATTTAAAAAATAATATAATAAAAAATTTTATAATTAATATTTAATCTCTAAGCCTTATTTTATAACAATTTTCATATTTTGTTTTATTTTGAAATTTTTCATAATTATGCTAAAAAATAAATTACAGACATAATTGTGATCTTGATATCACCCTCAAACCATTGCATAACAGAGATGATTGAAAAATAGAAGAATTTTCATCTTCCTTCTCCTCTCTCTCCATCAAGGTTGATTGGCGGGAGAGGGAGATGATGAATTCAAGTGAATTAGGGTGTGAAGTTTGTGCTGTTCAATTTAAGTGGATTAAAGGTGAAAGTGAGTTGATTTAGAGTAAAGTTTTTTAAAGTTTGTGAGTGATTTGATAGATGTGATGGATTAAAAGTTATATTTAAATCAAGGAAAAACAAGATTACCAAATTATCCTTTATTTTTAAAATAGTTAAAAATTATCATTATATAAGTTTCATTTATCGTAGAAAAAATATTAAAATGTATAAATGAAAGTGACATATTTTAATAAAAAAATATTTATAAAATAATGTAGTAAAAAATTTTATAATTGAAAATTACTTTTTAAACCTTATTTTACAACAATTTTCAAATTTGCGTTATTATCTATTTTTGTAAAAATAATTTCAAAAGCCATATTTTTAAATCATTTTCATAATGAAGCTGAAAAAATAATTGGGGACATAATTGTAATCTTGATATCACCCTCAAAGCATTACATAACAGAGATGATTGAAAAATAGAGGAATTTCTTCCTTCCTTCCCTTCTCTCTCCCTAAAGCTTGATTAGAGAGAGAGAGAGAGGGAGAGGATGACATCAAGTGGATTATAGTGTGTAATTTGTGTTGTTCACTTTAAGTGGATTAAAGGTGAAAGTGGGTGGATTTGGAGTAACGTTCGTTAAAGTTTGTGAGTGATTTGATGGATGTGATAGATTAAAAATTATATTTAAATCAAGGAAAAACAAGATTACCAAATTGTTCTTATATTAAAAGTAATTAAAAATTACAATTATATAAGTTTGATTTATCGTAGAAAAAATATTAAAATGTATAAATGAAAATAACATATTTTAATAAAAAAATAATTATAAAATCATGTAATAAAAAATTGGGTTAAAAATGTGTTTGGTCTCTTAACTTTCAGTGAATTTTAGAATTAGTCCATTCCAAAATTTTGGACCAATTTAGTTCTCCATCTTTCGAAATACATGAATTTAGTGCTTTTAATCAAATTTTGTTACGTTTATTTAACATTTCAAACGCGTTTGATAATAGTATTTGACTTAACATTAAAGCAAAAATGTGTCAAACAGTATAAACAACTCAAATACAATGCTGAAATGTGTACGAAACATTAAATAAACCTGACAAAATTTGATTAAAAAGACTAAATCCACGTATTTCAAAAGATGAAGGACTAAATTGGTCCAAAGTTTTGAAATGGATTAATTCCAAAATTGACTGAAAGTTAAGGCACCAAAAACATATTTAACACTAAAAAATTTTATAATTGATTTTTGTAAAAATAATTTTGAAAGCCATATTTTTAAATCATTTTCATGATTAAGCTAAAAATAAAATGCGAACATAATTATAATCTTGATATCACCCTCCCATTGCATAATAGAGATGATTGCAAAATAGAGCAATTTCCATCTTCCTTCACCTCTCTCTACGTCAAGGTTAATTAGAGGGAGAGGGAGATGATGAATTCAAGTGGATTAGAGTGTGAAGTTTGTGTTGTTCACTTTAAGTGGATTAAAGGTGAAAGTGGGTGGATTTAGAATAAGTTTGTTAAAGTTTGGTAATGATTTGATGGATGTGATAGATTAAAAATTATATTTAAATTAAGGAAAAACAAGATTATCAAATTGTCCTTTATTTGAAAAATAACGAAAAATTATCATTATATAAGTTTGATTTGTCGTAGAAAATATATTAAAATGTACAAATGAAAATAAAAAATTTTAATCAAAAAATATTTATAAAATAATGTAATAAAAATTTTATAATTAATAATTACTTTTTGAACCCTATTTTATAAAAGTTTTCAAATTTTCGTTATTAATTATTTTTGTAAAAATAATTTAAAAAGCCATATTTTTACATTATTTTCATAATTAAGATGGAAAGTAACTTGCGGACATAATTTTAATCTTGATCTCAACCACAAACCATGGAATAACAGAAATGATTGAAAAATAGAGGAATTTCTCTCTTCCTTCCCCACTCTCGCTCAAGGTTGATTGGAGGGAGAGGGAGAGGATGACATCAAGTGGATTATAGTGTGAAGTTTGTGTTGTTCACTTTAAGTGGATTAAAGGTGAAAGTGGGTCGATTTAGAATAAGTTTGTTAAAGCCTATGAGTGATTTGATGGATTTGATAGATTAAAAATTATATTTAAATCAAGGAAAAACAAGATTACCATAATTGTCCTTATTTAAAAAATAATTAAACATTAGCATTATATAAGTTTGATTTTTCGTAGAAAAAATATTAAAATGTATAAATGAAAATAACTTATATTAATAAAAAATATTTATAAAATAATGTTATAAAAAAATTTATAATTAATAATTACTTTCTGAACTTTTTTTTATAACAATTTTTAAATTTTCGTTACTAATTAGTTTTGTAAAAATAATTTTAAAAGTCATATTTTTACATCATTTTCATAATTAAGCTGAAAAATAAATTGCGAACATAATTGTAATCTTGATATCACCCTACCCTCAAACCATGGCATAACAATGATGATTTAAAAATAGAGGAATCTCCATCTTCCTTCCCCTTTCTTTCCATCAAGGTTGATTACAGGGAGAGAGGGATGACGAATTGAAATGGATCAAAGTGTGAAGTTTGTGATGTTCACTTAAAGTGGATTCAAGGTATAAGAGGGTGGATTTAAAGTACACTTTGTTGAAGTTTGTGAGTGATTTGATGGATGTGATAGATTAAAAATTATATTTAAATCAAGGAAAAACAATATTACCAAATTGTAATTTATTTTAAAACAAATAAAAATTATCATTATATAAGTTTGATTTTCGTAGAAAAAAATATTAAAATGTATAAATGGAAATAAAATATTTTATTAAAAATATATTTAGAAAATAATATAATCAAAAATTTTATAATTAATAATTACTTCTTAAACCTTATTTTAGAAATATTTTGAAATTTTCGTCATTATTTATTGAAATTTTATAGATAGTAGAATTTTCCTCTTCCTTCCCCTCTTTCTCCCTCAAGGTTGATTGGAAGGAGAGGGAGCTGATCAATTCAAGTGGATTAGAGTTTGAAATTTGTGTTGTTCACTTTAAGTAGATTAAACCTGTAAGAGGGTGAATTTAGAGTAAAGTTTGTAAGTGATTTGATGGATGTGATAGATTAAAAATTATATTTAAATCAAGGAAAAAAAAGATTACCAAATTGTCCGTTATTTTAAAAATGATTAAAAATTATCATTGTATATGTTTGATTTGTTGTAGAAAAAAATATTAATCTGTATGAATGAAAATAAAATATTTTATTAAAAACGTATTTATAAAATAATGCAATAAAAAATTTCATTATTAATAATTACTTTTTAAACTTTATTTTAGAACAATTTTCAAATTTTTGTTATTAATTATTTTTGTAAAAATAATTTGAAAAGTCATATTTTTACATCATTTTCATAATTAAGCTGAAAAATAAATTGCGGACATAATTGTAATCTTGATATCACCCTCAAACCAAAACATAACAGAGATGATTGAAAAATAGAGGAATTTCCCTCTTGATTCCCCTCTCTCTCCCTCAAGGTTGATTGGAGGGAGAGGATGACATCAAGTGAACTATCGTGTGAAGTTTGTGTGGTTCACTTTAAGTGGATTAAAGGTGAAAGTGGAAGGATTTAAAGTAAAGTTTGATGGATGTGATAGATTAAAAATTATATTTAAATGAGGGAAAAACAAGATTACCAAATTGTACTTTATTTAAAAAAAACAAAAATTATCATTATATAAGTTTGATTTTCGTAGAAAAAAATATTAAATTTATAAATGGAAATAAAATATTTTATTAAAAAATATTTAGAAAATAATGTAATAAAAAATTTTATAATTAATAATTACTTTTTAAATTAAAGGTTATTAATTATTTTTGTAGAAATAATTTCAAAGGCCTTTATATTATTTTCATAATTAAGCTGAAAAATAAATTGCGGACATATTTATAATCTTGATATCACCCTTAAACCGTTGCATAACAGAGATGATTGAAAAATAGAGAAATTTCCCTCTTCCTTCCCCTCTCTCCCTCAACGTTGATTGGAGGGAGAGGGAGAGGAGAAATTCAAGTGGATTAGAGTGTGAAGCTTGTGTTGTTCACTTTAAGGGGATTAAAGGTGAAAGTGAGTGGATTTAGAGTAAATTTTGTTCAAGTTTGTGAGTGATTTGATGGATGTGATAAATTAAGAATTATATTTAAATTAAGAAAAAAACAAGATCATCAAATTGTCCTTTATTTTAAAAATTGTACTACACCTAGGCGGCTTAGCCTGACTTTAGCCATGAAATCCGTCTACATAGCTCCCAAAGATACAAATAATCACCATACATATGCCAAGCAAATAAAAGTAACAGCCTAAGCCGCTATAAGAGCAACCGGCTTAAGCCGCTAAAGAAGTAACCAACCTAAGCGAGAACTTAAGGAAACTAAGCGAGAACTTGACAAATTCTTAGCATTACCAGCAAAACCTTTAAAGCCCACGATAATCGAACTAAGTAACCTGGACTAAGGCCCAGGCCCACCTACGACCCACTGCAACACCACCACAGTTCACCATCTTCTTCGTCCGCGTTCCGCACCACTGCAGCCAGATCTGCACCGTGACGCACCACCACCAGAGGAGAAGAGAAGCTGCATCTGCGCGAACCTTGTTCCGCCATCATCTTCCTCCATCAAAGCGCGAGTTCTTCTTCCTCGCGCACAACCATAACAGCGCGCCATCATTCCCGCACCACCGCGTCGCAAACTCCATTTCCGTAGCCACCGCCGCAGATCGAACGAGATGAACGTTTCCACCTTGCACCACCACGAACCTGCAAGGTTGTGATGACAGGCGTTGGGTTGGGTTCTGTTTCAGTTTTATTGGATTCTGTGAGAATTGAGGAAATTGGATGATGGAGTTCTTGGACATGAACTACAGAGGCTGGGAGTATTTTAGGAGGAGTGATATTAGTTAATATAGGTCTTGCTTATATTATGTCACAGTAGGAAATTTGGACCTGAATAAGTGGGTGCAAGGGGTTTAGAGACTTGAACAATTGTTGTGAATGGGAATGTAAATACAAGGTACCATTAGAAAGGGGATTGAGTCAAGAATGGCTGAAATGGCTAGAAGTAAGTACAGGAAGCAACATAGGGAAGTGCATGGTGATATGGTAGTGCTGAATAAGGTTGAATTTGAGAAAAACCAAGTTGTGTCCTTATGTGGTTAAGTATGAATGAAAAGTAGGGAGCTGGATGGCAAGTTAACCACTGGAAAAGGCAAAACCATAAACTGGAGAAGCAGCTTAATTCGTGATGCTTAGATTGTATGTCAACTTATGTAGATTGGTACCGAACCAGTACAACGATAGTACTGATATGGCGCCCGGCGGGGACTGGTAGACCGCCAGGCGAGAGCCACAGTGTTAGCGAGGTCTGGTGTGATTCCGCCTGGCGGTGAATGGGGTTATGCCTGGCGATTGCAGTGAAATTAGTGAAGTTTGAACATGGATGCGCTTGGCAGTGTGAACTAATCCGCCAGGCGGTGTCTTCAACTGTTGATAGTTTTGAGGCGCTTGGCGCCTAGCGGTACGTGTCCCCCGCCAGGCGATTTGGAAGCTGTAGCGCCTAGCGGTACGTGTCCCCCGCTAGGCGGTTTGACTGTTGTAAGTCCTAGTTGTTGGACTTTATAGGCGTGATCTACAAGGATTTTGGGATGCTTCAAAGGTAAGATTGCTGAGTTCCTTGAGTTGAGCTCAGAATGGCATCCCTCGAGTTGAGTTGGGATGGCAGATGAACGCGAGGAACCCTTGAGTTGAGCTCGGGTTAGCGAGTGTTGCCGGTGTGAGTGTGCTGTGGCCAATACGGATGGGTCCAGATAGATTACCTTCCTCAGTAAATAGCTGACGAGATTGGTAGTGTTGGGACGTTACGGACTATGTTTGTATTTGGGAACTCCACTTGGCGTTACGGTGTATGATCCGTGGCAATGGTTCTCGCACGTGCTTTGTTGGTTGTGACCGATACCTTTGGAGCAAATTACCTTGGGGTAATCACTAGAAGAAGTAGAACACAAATGATCTGGTTGTGGCCAAATGATAGAGAATAGAGAAAGAGACTGTGTTTTGGGTCCTTTGTAGAAAATATAGATATATGGTTGTTTATATGTATATTTCTATGAGGTATGTTGATTTCATAAGCTCACCCTATCTTCTTCTGTTTGGCGATGACCGTGTACGCGGTACACGTGAGCAGAGGATGTTGATGCAGGTGGTGCTGGTGATGCTTAGACGTGGAGCGAGGGATAGCATGGGATTTATTACTATGTTTTATTGATTTTAGTTTTGGAAATGATATGTAAACTTTTGAGAGATATTTGAATATTCTTTCGCTTTATAAACTATGGAGCAGTGTTTTATTATACGATAATAAAAGTTTTAAATTTCCCGCGCTTTTAGGAAATGAGGTTTATTCATAAATGCGATGTATTTATGTTTTTGTTATTCATTTTAATTACTTTAATTATTTAAATCCGTAATATCCAAACGGGATGTTACAGTTTCGCTAGAGGAGGCTCTACCTCTTCTGCCAGAAAGAGACCCCTCCGCCATATCCAATCAATCAACCACATTACCCATTCCCATCACAGACGCTGCATGCCTCCCATAACCTTCACGGACGACGACTTCCATGGCCTCGACCACCAACAAGTCGACCCTATGGTCATCACTATTGAAATAGAAAATTACGTAGTCAAAAAAGTCCTCGTCGACCAAGGCAGTTCCGTCGACATCCTTTACTGGGCAACGTATCAGAAACTTCAACTCCTAGACACCGCCATGGTCCCATACAATGAACCAATTTATGGCTTTTTTGGGGAAAAAGTTTCCACCCGTGGCTACATTGACCTCCATACCGTCTTTCGTGACGGAGCCCAAACCAAGACCATTCCTATCCGCTTCCTCATCGTCGACGCACCTACATCTTATAATGTCCTCCTCAGCCACCCCTCGCTCAACACCCTTGGCGTTGTCGTCTCCACCCCTCATCTGGCCATGAAGTTTCCCTCCCCATTTGGCGACATCCTCACCATTCATTGCGATCAACACCTTGCACTCAAATGCTACATGGCCAGCCTACGCCCACAACTCCCCATCCAACAAACCAATTACATCGAGCAGCTACCCGGCTCTGGGATCGATCTGTCGGGTGACGATCTAGACCCCAGAGTGGGCTGGGATGTTCGTCTTGAACCTGTTGAAGAGACCACCCCCTAGAGCTCCCAAATGGCCACTTCATCAAACTTGGCACCGGTCTAGAATCTGAAGAGCGTGACATCATCACACCCATCCTAGTCGGCAACACGGACCTCTTTGCTTAGTCAGCTGCCGACTTGCCTGGAGGTGACCCTCAAGTAGCATCTCACAAGTTATCTATCTACAAACTCGGCGAGGAGCAATGCCTAGCGGCCAAGGCTGAGGCTGATAAATTACTGAGCGCAGGGTTCATCGAAGAAGCTCACTATACCACTTGGCTCTCTAACGTGGTCCTGGTTAAGAAAGCCAACGGCAAGTGGCGAATGTGTGTTGATTACACGAATCTTAATAAAGCCTATCCCAGAGATGCCTATCCCTTACCCAATATTGACCGACTTGTTGACGGCGTGGCCGGTAACAAGGTCCTCAACTTTCTTGATGCATACTCCGGTTACAATCAAATCCCCATGGCCACATCCGACATGAACAAAACCGCTTTCATCATAGGCGACAGTATCAACAGTCTTCTCCGCATTACGACAATACAACCTTCACCTCAACCCCGACAAGTGCATATTCAGTGTCGACCGCGGTAAATTCCTTGGATTCATGCTAACCCTGAAACATGCAATGCGATCATTGAAATGTGAAGCCCCACCAGCGTCAAAGAGGTACAACGCCTCATAGGCCGCCTCACAGCCATTTCCCGCTTCCTTCCCAAACTAGCCGAACAAATCCAACCCATCATACAGTTGCTCAAAAAATCCGCCAAGTTCACGTGGAATGATGATTGTGAACAAATATTCCAAAAGCTTAAAACCACCCTCACCTCACAAGTTATCCTTCATAAACCGGATACTCATAAACCCTTATTGGTCTATATAACCGCAACCGATCACACCGCTAGCGCCGCGCTGGTCCAAGATGTCGGCGGCAACCAACATCCTGTTTACTTCGTTAGTAGAACCCTACAAGACCCCGAAACCAGATACCAGATGGTGGAAAAATTGGCCCTATCCCTGGTACATGCAACCCGCCGCCTACGCCCACACTTCCAAAATTATAACATAATGATCAAAACCGACTATCCAATTTAGAAAATATTGCAGAAACCAGACCTTGCAGGGCGGATGTCATCTTGGGTCGTTGAGTTATCCGAATTCAACATCCGCTATGAACCTTATGGCTCCATCAAAGCTCAATGCCTTCTAGACTTTGTCAACGATCTCCAACTCCTGAAGCGGACCAATGGACACTTAATGTTGATGGTTCATCCAACCCGAAGGGAACAGGTGCTGGCATCGTACTAGAAGGCCTCAACGACATCCTCATCAAAAAATCCCTACACTTTGCCTTCAAGACCTCTAACAACCAAGCCGAATACGAAGCCATCCTCGTTGGCTTATCCTTGGCCCGCGAGGTTGGTATCAAATCACTAACATGCAAAACCGACTCCAGGCTCACTGTAAGCCATCTAAATGACGAGTTCCAAATCAAAGACTCTGCCCTCCTACAATATTACCATCTAGTCCGAAAAGTCGTCCAGTTCGCCTTCGAACAAGTCTGCATACAACACATTCCCAGATCCGAAAACGTCAGAGCCGACATATTATCCAAACTAGTCTGCTCCAAGTTAAAAAGCCGACACCGATCCCTATTACAGCAAACACTACCCGCCCCTTCCATCACAAGTACTTGCCATAACCTAACCCAAGACCAAGCCGACAATTGGACAACCCCTTACATCCAGTACCTCAAAACCGGTAACCCTCCACCTAACGCCGATAGAGTTTGGATAACTAAAGTCGCTAGGTATACGATGATAGGCGACGACCTTTACAAATGCGGATACGGCCAGCCACTTCTCAAATGCGTTACAGCAGAACAAGCTCAGTACATAATTAAAGAATTACATTAGGGCATATGCGGCTACCATTCCGTCGCGCACACCATGACTACCCGAATCCTTCTCGCCGGTTACTTCTGGCTAACCATGGAGGCCGACTGCCAAGACTTCGTCAGGAAATGCATACCGTGCCAAAAACATGGCAACCTCATTCACCAGAAACAAGAACATCTTCATTCTATACTATCCCCTTGGCCCTTTGCAAACTCGGGAATGGACATCCTCGGCCCCTTCTCCCCCGGCAAAGGCCAAGTAAAAATCCTGATAGTAGCCGTCGACTACTTCACCAAGTGGATAGAAGCCAAACCGCTTGCCACCATTACAGCCCAACAAGTACAACAATTCGTTTGGAAGGATATCATATGCTGATATGGCGTCCCACATACCATCATCACCGACAATGGCCGACAGTTTATATATAAAGAACTTGTTAAGTTCTACACCGATTTGGGCATCAAACACGTAACCAGCTCTGTTGAACACCCATAGACCAACGGACAGGCCGAGACGGCAAACAAGGTTATACTATTGGAGCTACGCAAGCGGTTAAACAACGCCAAAGGCCGATGGCCAGAAGAACTAGTAGAAGTGTTGTGGGCCTACAGGTGTACCCCTCAATCAAACAGCCGCCAGGAAATTTAACGCCAACCTATGCCTAAGATCGTTCGCAAAAGGAGACTTAGTTTGGAGAATGGCCAACAGTGCAAGAAAGAAGAATGGCAAGTTCTCCGCAAATTGGGACGGCCCATACCGAATACGTGAAGACGCTAGGGGAGGAGCATATCGACTAAAGTAGTTGTCTGGGGAAGAAATACGCAATACATGGAATGTATCCCATCTAAAGTTTTACTTTAGTTAAGGACAAGTTTTGTACCAAACACTTATAACCTTGGGTTTACTCTTTTTCCTCACCTGGTCTTTTTTCCCTAAGCAGGGTTTTGGCCGGGGAGGTTTTAACGAGGCAGCCCAGATTTCATGAATAAACAAAGGGTTCCCAACTTCACGACTATTCTTCACTTCACTTCTCGCATTCATTTAAGTTCCCACCCTTACCACAAGTAAGCGACCTGGGTCGAGCACCCATAATTTTATGTTAATTCGTTTAAGTTCCCCACCATTAGCACAAGTAGGCGGCCTGGGTCGAATGCCCTTAACTTGATGTTAATTCGTTTAAGTTCCCCACCCTTACCACAAGTAGGTGGCCTGGGTCGAACACCCTTAACTTGATGTTAATTCGTTTAAGTTCCCCACCTTTACCACAAGTAAGCCGCCTGGGTCGAACACCCTTAATTTTATGTTAATTCGTTTAAATTCCCCACCCTTACCACAAGTAGGCAACCTTGGTCGAACACCTTTAACTTGATGTTAATTCGTTTAAGTTCCCCACCCTTACCACAAGTAGGCGACCTGGGTCGAACACCCGTAACTTGATGATAACTCGTTTAAGTTCCCCACCCTTACCACAAGTAAGCGGCCTGGGTCGAACACCCTTAATTTTATGTTAATTCGTTTAAGTTCCCTACCCTTACCACAAGTAAGCGGCCTAGGTCGAACACCCTTAATTTTATGTTAATTCGTTTAAGTTCCCCACCCTTACCTCAAGTAAGCGGCCTGGGTCGAACACCCTTAACTTGATGTTAATTCGTTTAAAGTTCCCTACCCTTACCACAAACTGGGTCGAACACCCGTAACTTGATGATAACTCGTTTAAGTTCCCCACTCTTACCACAAGTAAGCGGCCTGGGTCGAACACCCTTAATTTTATGTTAATTCGTTTAAGTTCCCCACCCTTACCACAAGTAAGCGGCCTAGGTCGAACACCCTTAATTTTATGTTAATTCGTTTAAGTTCCCCACCCTTACCTCAAGTAAGCGGCCTTGGTCGAACACCCTTAACTTGATGTTAATTCGTTTAAAGTTCCCTACCCTTACCACAAGTAGGCGGCCTGGGTCGAACACCCTTAACTTGATGTTAATTCGTTTAAGTTCCCCACCCTTACCACAAGTAAGCGGCCTGGGTCGAACACCCTTTATTTTATGTTAATTCGTTTAAGTTCCCCACCCTCACCACAAGTAAGCGGCCTGGGTCGAACACCCTTTATTTTATGTTAATTCGTTTAAGTTCCCCACCCTTACCACAAGTAAGCTGGCCTGGGTCGAACACCCTTAATTTTATGTTAATTCGTTTAAGTTCCCCACCCTTACCACAAGTAAGCGACCTGGGTCGAACACCCTTAACTTGATGTTAATTCATTTAAAGTTCCCTACCCTTACCACAAGTAGGCGGCCTGGGTCGAACACCCTTAACTTGATGTTAATTCGCTTAAGCTCCCCACCCTTACCACAAGTAAGCGGTCTGGGTCGAACACCCTTAATTTTATGTTAATTCGTTTAAGTTCCCCACCCTTACCACAGGTAGGCGGCTTGGGTTGAACACCTTTAACTTGATGTTAATTTGTTTCCCACACTTACCACAAGTAAACGGTCGGGGTTGAATACCCTGAAGAAAAAATCGAATTTGCAAAACATCACATACATCAAAACACCCACTCACAATTATACAATACCACTAACGCACCACTATCACATAAGTTATCGGCATCAAATAAACAACATAGCATACACAAAGTATTAATCATATTAAAAGCAAAGTAAAATAGTGTACGGATTATTACAAACGTAGAACTCGTGACTAGTTTCAAATCATAAACAATAAAATTCCTATGCCGCCTTGTTATCATCACCCTCCACGGCAGCTTTTGCATCCTTCTCCTCCCGCGCCGCTTCCTTCTCTACCTCCTCCTTGGGACTGCTCTCAGCCTCATTAACAAGCTGGCCATCCACCACATCCTTGTTAACATCAAATCTAGTATCAGCTACATCAATATCATGATAAACAAAGGTCGCGTGCCTCAATCCTTTCTGGAACCCATTGATGTGCTCTTGGATAATACAACCTTTCAAGTCATCAAGCTCCACTTCTACGCCTTCATATTTTTCCTTCAGTTCATCATAATCCGCCTCTAGTAAATTTTGTTGAAGTTTGTGAGTGATTTGATGAATGTGATAGATTAAAAATTATATTTAAATCAAGAAAAAACAAGATTACCAAATTGTCCTTTATTTTAAATATGATTAAAAATTATCAATATATAAGTTTGATTTGTTGTAGAAAAAATATTCATATGTATAAATGAAAATAACATATTTCATTAAAAAAATATTTATAAAATAATGTAATAAAAAATTTTATAATTACTAATTACTTTTTAAACCTTATTTTATTACAATTGTAAACTTTTCGTTATTAATTATTTTTTTAAAAATAATTTCAAAAGGCATATGTTTACATCATTTTCATAATTAAGCTGAAAAATAAATTGCGGACATAATAGTAATCTTTATATCACCCTCAAATCATTGCATAACAAAGATGATTGAAAAATAGAGAATTCTCATCTTCCTTCCCCTCTCTCCATCAAGGTTGATGGGAAGGAGGGTGAGATGATCAATTCAAGTGGATTAGAGTGTGAAGTTTGTGTTACTCACTTTCAATAGATTAAAGGTGAAAAAGGGTGGTTTTAGAGTAAAGTTTGTTAAAGTTTGTGAATGATTTGATGGATGTGATAGATTAAAAATTATAATTAAATAAAGAAAAAACAAGATTACCAAATTGTCCTTTATTTTAAATATGATTAAAAATTGTCATTATATAAGTTTGATTTGATGTAGAAAAAATAAAAATATGTGTAAATGAAAATAACATATTTCATTAAAAAATATTTATAAAATAATGTAATTAAAAATTTTATAATTACTAATTACTTTTTAAACCTTATTTTATTACAATTTTAAAATTTTCGTTATTAATTTTTTTTAAATAATTTCAAAAGGCATAATTTTACATCATTTTCATAATTAAGCTGAAAAAAAAAATTGCGGACATAATAGTAATCTTTATTTCACCCTCAAATCATTGCATAACAAAGATGATTGAAAAATAGAGGAATTCTCATCTTCCTTCCCCTCTCTCTCCGTCAAGGTTGAATGGAAGGAGGGGGAGATGATCTATACAAGGAAAAGTCAATTCATACAACTTATACTCCAAGGAACCTAACTTAAAAAGTCACTACTGAACTTCCAAGCCCAAAATCAACTCTTGTCCAAGGGAGGGGTGTCTTCATCTGGATTCAGTTTTGCTCACAACAACCGTAGGTGATCATTGCAAAGGACAACACACAAGGAAAACAACATAAACAAGAAGGGTAAGCTAATTGAATTCAGAGAAATCATATAGTCCACATCATATATATCATTCATAAAACATAGCTCAATTATATATAATTTTAGACTCGATACCCGAATTGTGTAAGCGACATTGCAGCTCTTGGTGGCTTGCACCTGTGAAGGTTTCTAAACTCTACAGAGTTTGGGCACAAGGGGTTATCACCCAACCACTCCCAAGGTAAGTCCCCTTCGCGTCTAAGACTTGATCAAGTTCAAAGACTAGGACCTCCTACTACTCCTCACGACATAATCCATTATGCTCTATCTGAGCATGAATGATTATTGGAGTTTCAAGATACCAACCAATATGGATTCCTCACGTCCTTACACACACTAACATAATCATCTGAATTTCCCTTGATATTCCATTCAACCACAGCCCCTCTTAATTCGTGTTCATCAAATTTCACCACACAAAATGTTAACATAACATTTCAAGCATATAAGAGACTAATGGTGCAAAGTTTCATTTAGACATATAACTTCATTCTTTACAACAGAACAACAAACCTCCCACTTTAGTGATTCTCGCTCAATCTAGACAATCTAGCCCAGGCGAGAGGCCATCTCGCTTAGGCGAGTCAGTCTCGCTTGAGCGAGGTTCTTACAGTGGCAAAAATAAAAACCTGGGCGAACTCTCGCTCAGGCTAAGCTGGTTCGCCTAGACGAGAGTGTCTCTTGCTCAAGCGACCTCAACTCGCCTAGGCGAGGCTTCGCGTAGGAACAGGGGTGGGTTTTCTAGTATTTTTGCTCAGGCGAGAGTCACTCGCCTAAGAGAAAATACTAGATTACGAACCTGTTCCCACATGCAGGAGCCCAGATTCTTCACACACAAATTAACACTCACCAATTCATGCAATTCAAACATCATTTCAACACCTAGGGAGCTGAAATACAGGTTCACAAGGTGAGAATATAATCCTAGTTCGACTTAGCATGGATAGAGTTCCAGAATTCAAAATTAAAGGGAATTGGGGAAACTAGAGTTAACTTACATGGATCAAGGAGGAGATTCAATGATGGGAGAAGCTTATGCCCTTATTTCAGGTTTGTTTACTGCTGCAAAATTGGAGAATGGGTTAATTCACTTGTTTAGAGAGAGGACAGAGAAAACAAAAATGGAAAAGAGTGGAGTGTAATGAGTTGGTCTGTGAGAGTGGCAGCACAAGTATAGAGAGAGTGAAAGGGAAAGAAGAAACAGAAAAGGTAAGAGGGGAAAGTGGGGTCTCACATGATAGATTAAAAATTATATTTAAATCAAGGAAAAACAAGATTACCAAATTGTGCTTTAATTTAAAAATGATTAAAAATTATCATTCAATAAGATTGATTTGTGGTAGAAAAAATATTAACATGTATAAATGTAAATAAAATATTTTAATAAAAAAATATTTATAAAATACTGTAATAAAAAATTTTATAATTAATAATAACTTTTTAAACCTTATTTTAGAACAATTTTTAAACTTTCGTTATTAATTATTTTTGTAAAAATAATTTTAAAAGCCATATTTTTACATCATTTTCATAATTAAGCTGAAAAATAAATTGCGGACATAATTGTAATCTTGATATCACCTTCAAACCATTACATAACAGAGATAATTGAAAAATAGAGAAATATCCATCTTCCTTCCCCTCTCTCTCCGCCAAAATTGATTGGAAGGAGAGGGACATGATGAATTCAAGTGGATTAGAGTGTTAAGTTTGTGTTGTTCACTTTAAGTAGATTAAAGGTGAAAGTGGGTGGATTGAGAGTAAAGTTTGTTAAAGTTTGTGAGTAATGTGATGGATGTGATAGATTAAACATTATATTTAAATCAAGGAAAAACAAGATTACCAAATTGTACTTTATTTTAAAAATAATTAAAAATTATCATTCTATAAGTTTGATTTGTGTAGAAAAAATATTAATCTATATAAATGAAAATAAAATATTTTATTAAAAAAATATTTATAAAATAATATAATAAAACATTTTAAAATTAATAATTACTTTTTAAACCTTATTTTAGAACAATTTTCATATTTTCGTTATTAATTATTTTTGTAAAATGATTTCAAAAGCCATATTTTTAAATCATTTTCATAATTAAGCTAAAAAATAAATTGCGGACATAATTGTAACCTGGATATCACCCTCAAATAGTTGCATAACAGATATGATTGAAAAATAGAGGAATTTTCATCTTCCTTCCCCTCTGTCTCCGTCAAGGTTTCTTGAAGGGAGAGGCAGATGATGAATTCAAGTGGATTAGAGTGTGAAGTTTGTGTTGTTCACTTTAAGTGAATTAAAGGTGAAAGTAGGTGAATTTAAAGTACAGTTTGTTAAAGTTTGTAAGTGATTTCATTGACGTGATAGATTAAAAATTATATTTAAATCAAGGAAAAACATGATTACCAAATTGTCCTTTATTTTAAAAATGATTAAAAATTATCATTGTATAAGTTTGATTTGTTGTAGAAAAAAATATTAATATGTATGAATGAGAATAAAATATTTTATTAAAAAATTATTTATAAAATAATGTAATAAAAAGTTTAATAATTAATAATTACTCTTTAAACCTTATTTTAGACTAATTTTCAAATTTTCGTTATTAATTATTTTTGGAAAAGTAATTTGAAAAGTCATATTTTTACATCATTTTCATAATTAAGTTGAAAAATAAATTGCAGACATAATTGTAATCTTGATATCACCCCCAAAATTTTTTAAATTTATTATATATATATATATATATATTTATATATTTATATATTTATTTTTTAAAATTATATTTATATATTATTTATATTAATTTTATATTATGAAAAATTATAATAAAAGATAAAATAAAAATTTAATGGGAAAATTGATTTATAAAAGAGATTATAGTTTTTTTTTTGCTATAAGAACTTCTCATCATGTAAATTATCTTGAAAGTTTGTGAGGAGAAATAAATACAAAGAGAGATATTAGAAAACATAGGTTGGGGAACACAGATTGAGATTGAAATATACATTCTTGGATGATCTCTCACATATCAAGGTTAGTATCTTATCATGATTTATATATGTTAAATTTATGATTCTTTTTAAGATGTTTCTCCCAAATTAAGTTTATCCCAAATGACTATAAACCCTAATTTTGATTTTATGGATTTTTTTATGAAATTTGCATGAACCGTAATTATAATTTTTCCCAAATTATTATAACCCTTAATTATGAAATTTAGGAATTTTATGTTTTCTGCTGCCTATGGTAAATGTTTTTGAAGTTTTGAATTTATATAATGTTGCTTATTTAATTAAAGTTGTATGAGTTTTGTTATGTTTTGCATTGTGATAATTGTGATTTATGAATATAAATTTTATCGTTTTCTAAATAGATGAAAGGTGATAAATTTATATTAGAAAGATTATGACAAAGAGTAAAAGAATGAATTCTTTTATGGAAAGAGGAAGGCTTGTGATAAAGATGAAAAAAAATGCATCTACATTAACTAAACTTAAGAAATCTCACGAGAACCAAGAATTCAATACAATGAAAACCAAATCTCTAAAGTTCCTATAGATAAATATAATGAATTTAAAAATTCATTAGAACGGGATCCGGAAAAAACGTCCTCAACTTTGACAATACCTACCAAATCAAATTGATGAGGTACGAAGGACTTATCAAAATTGTATTCATGATTTTGTATCATGATATAATAACAAATGATAGTCATATTTTTTTGAATTTTACTATTATGTGTGTTTGTTTTAAGTAGAGAAAATGAAGAGAAAAAAAAAAGGTTTTTTTTTTCTAATTAATAAAAATTATATGTAACAAATTTAATTTGGCGCCCCTAAAGTTTTTGTCCAAGTTCCGCCACTGGAGAGAGAGATGATGAATTCAAGTGGAGTAGAGTGTGAAGTTTGTGTTGTTCACTTTAAGTGGATTAAAGGTGAAAGTGAATTGATTTAGCGTAAAATTTGTTAATGCTTGTGAGTAATTTGATGGATGTGATAGATTAAAAGTTATATTGAAATCAAAGAAAAACAAGATGACCAAATTGTACTTTATTTTAAAAATGATTAAAAATTATCATTGTATAAGTTTGATTTGTTGTAGAAAAAATATGAAAATGTGAAAATGAAAGTAACATATTTTAATAAAAAAAATATTTAAAACATAATGTAATAAAAAATTTTATAATTAAAAATTACTTTTTAAACCTTATTTTATAACAATTTTCAAATTATCATTATTTTTAAATCATTTTCGTAATTAAGCTGAAAAATAATTTGCGGACATAATTGTCATCTTGATATCACCCTCAAACCAAGACATAACATAGATGATTTAAAAATAGAAAAATTTCCCTCTTCCTTACCCCTCTCTCCATCAAGGTTGATTGGATGGAGAGGGAGATGATGACATCAAGTGGATTATAGTGTGAAGTTTGTGTTGTTCACTTCAAGTGGATTAAAGGTGAATGTGGGTTGATTTATAGTAAAATTTGTTAATGTTTGTGAGTGATTTGATGGATGTGATAGATTAATAATTATATTGAAATCAAAGAAAAACAAGATGACCAAATTGTACTTTATTTTAAAAATAATTAAAAATTATCATTATATAATTTTGATTTATCGTAGAAAAATATGAAAATGTATAAATGAAAGTAACATATTTTAATAAAAAAATATTTAAAAGATAATGTAAAAAAATTGATAACTAAAAATTACTTTTTAAACCTTATTTTATAACAATTTTCAAATTTTTGTTATTTTTACATTGTTTTCATAATTATGCTAAAAAAAATTGCGGACATAATTGTAATCTTGATATCACCCTCGAACCATTGCATAACAGACATGATTGAAAAATCGAGGAATTACCCTCTTCCTTCCCCTCTATCCCTCATGTTGATTGGAGGGAGAGGGATAAGATGATTTCAAGTCGATTAGAGTGTGAAGCTTGTCTTGTTCACTTTAAGGGGATTAAAGGTGAAAGTGAGTGAATTTACAGTAAAGTTTGTTGAAGTTTGTGAGTGATTTGATGGATGTGATAGATTAAAAAATATATTTAAATCATAAAAAAACAAGAATACCAAATTGTACTTTATTTTAAAAATAATTAAAAATTATCATTATATAAGTTTGTTCCAAGACTAGGAAAATCACTAATAGTCCATAATATAGCTGCATGCATATGAAACACTTCTTTCTTATGTGAATCAAAAGTTTCAACCCCAGTGTTCCATAGCTCTTTTAATTCTTCTATTAATGGCCTTAAATAT
>Ga0214545_1005926_pt1 | contig 21684 bp, 9 predicted proteins | sample CNSS4metaG_FD_160064 | JGI IMG/M metagenome (GOLD analysis project Ga0214545, IMG submission 160064) | Root nodule microbial communities from cowpea collected in UCLA plant growth center, Los Angeles, California, USA - CNSS4 | ecosystem: Host-associated > Plants > Roots > Nodule | place: USA...
AAACATTAATAATTTGAAATCATATAAACTTTAAAATTTTGGCCACTTTGATGACTAACAAAATTTATCATACTTAATTTCAAATAAATAAATACACATTTAATTGCTATAAACTTTATATAGCATCTTCATTAATTTTAATTTAACAATAACAAACATAAATTATTGCAAATTAAAATAAAATTATTAATTATTTATATAAATAAAATAATTAATAATAATTTATTGTGACGTAAACCAATAAAAGAAAATTACTCATCTTAACTTAAGCACAGTACACGTTCATACAACGACAATTTTTTTTGTCAGTTTTTCATTGCCACGTTCACACTTCATTATACCATTACACTTCATTTCAATCAATGAAAGATAACACTTTCACACGTAACAACCACTTTCATACGTAATAGGTTTTTTCTTTTCTTTCAATGCCAAAAATAAAGACACGTTACAGCATAATGGGATTCAGTTTCCGATTAATGGCAGCACAATGGGATTGAGTTTCAGCAGCAGCGAAAAACAATTCTCATTTTCAACCATGGCATTCGCATTCAACTTTTAAAGCAGCGAAAAACTTAAAGAACTCTTAAAACTTTAATTAGGGTTCATAAAAAATTGGAAACAAACATCATAAAAGGAGAATCATAAATCCTACAACATAGGCTCTGATACCACATGTAAAACTAATTAAGGATCTTTAAGATTTATAATTCTCACACGATAAATCATAATAGAGCACTAACCTTGATCCATGAGAGATCCTGTGAATATGCGTTCTTCAATTTATAATCTTGTGTGCTCTTCAACCACCGTTTTCCAATCTATCTCTTTGCCTTTCTTTCTCTTCTCACACGTTCTTGATGAGTTACTGTGAAAAGAACCTTATGGCCAGAGACAGAACCCCAATTCCTTTTATAAAACCAACGTCCATCAAGTTGGTTTTTATTTTATCTTTATCTTTATTTTATTATCACTTCCCATAATAATAACCAATAAGTCTTTATATTTTTATTAAATCACAATTGGGCTCATCATAATATTTCAAATGAGTCACTAATAGAATTAATTCATAACACCTATATGATATAAGTGTTCAATTTAGTCTGATAGATGCAAATGTAATTTGTTGTGTGTTTTGTATGATAATGTACATGTTTTGCTTATTTAATTGTCGTCTGATAAGTTTGTATTTAGACAAATACAACTTCATATAAGAGATACAAGTCTTAAACATTCACGGTATACGTCAAACTTATTTATGTAAATAAGGATGATAAAGAAACTTATTGAAGATAGGAAAGATGAACTCAAAAGAATGAAAACAAGAATCATGAGAAAAAAGAATAAAAAAAATTAAAAGAAGATTCCAAAGAAGTTTTATGAGAGAGACTCGTGGTCATGGAAGAAAAAGATAAAAAGACAGGTAAATATTTTAGATCCAAGGGAATTCTAAGAGAGTTTGGTCAAGTTTTAAATGACAAAGGTAATTTCCCTTCTAAAAGAAGATTACTCTCATTTAAGTCAACCTTAAAAGAACAAAAATATTAAAAAAATATGCATATCAATTCTCATTCAAGTATAGGTAGTGTACAAGTGGGGATGGTGAGTCCATGACTCTTCGTGAGGATGAAAAGGCTCTTTCAGGGAGGATAACTAGAAGCATGATTAGAATGGGGCCTCATCCTAATTTGTTTCTTTTTCTATACTTAGCATTTCTCTTTGTGTTTAGACTTATGCTTTTGTTTGAGTTCTTATAGGGTTTCTTTTGGAGGGTAGAAGACAAGGCATATGGCCCAAAGGTTGTAATGCTCTTAACACTACTTAGTTTAAAGAAAGCACCCTTGGTTGGAGGAGAGGAGGAGTTAAGGCTTGCCCCAACCTTGGAATCACGCGTGGATGCTTGGAGGAGATCTTGATTGAGCATGTAAAAGGGCCAATTCTATGTGAATCACCCTTGGAGAGCAAGGAGTAGATCCAATAAACACACAAACACAAAGAAAATAAACCTTATAAATCCATAAACAATAGTAGAGGTTGCTCAATAGAAGGAAGGTAACTTCTTACGAAGGATACAAACAATGTTCTTGCTCACAAAAGTACAAGGCTTAGGATTACTTGAGATTAAAAAATTGTTCTCGTTGCAAAGGTTTTGTCAACTTTTCTTCTTCATAAAGATCTTCTTTATATACAGCTGAGAAGAAAATAATCATTGCAAATCCTTTGAAGCCATTATGAGACAAAATGAAGTTCTTATTCCTCAACCAACCTTTAACCATGCTTAGAGCTTGGAGACACATTAAATGCTCTTAAAATAGTAGTAAATGTACATGAATAAATACACATGGCTACTTACGTACCACCTTTGGAATATGGTTGACATGTATACGTAACTCCTTTCCTCTTTACCAAAAAGCAAGGGCCTTGAAACAATTGGTTGAGTTTACAGCTACATTCTAACATTTTGGTAAAAGTTGTTGTTAGGAACAAGGCAATAAAGAAAAGAATAAAGGAGAGAAAAATAAACGACACGAAGAATTTAATGTGGTTCGGCGTATAATGTGTATGTCTACGTCCACAACTACACTAGCAAGTATTTTTATTTTTTGTGTATCTCAAGTTTTACAAAGGGTCTCTTATATAGAAAAATAAAGAACTACATCTCACAATTCTAAGCGATGTGAGACTAAATCAAGCACCATAATACTAATAGTTGTTTGTCTAGAGTAGCTTTAAAGATGTTCTTTAAAATATCTTAATGTTAGCATCATGTCGTGAGATCTTTTTGAAAGAAATGAACATTACGTACAAGCATAAGTAAGCATTTATAAGTGATGTGGTTCTTAAGAAGATGGTAGGATCTTGATCAACTGAAGGAGATGTAAGGAACTCTAGACATCATGGAGACCCATAAAGGTTGTAGAAGCAAGAAAAGAGTGTGTGATGGTTGGTGTAAATTCACAAATCAAAAGAGAAATAAGAACAAGTTGTGAAAGGAAATAGAAAACGTATTGAAACTTAGAAATGGAGAAGAAAATATCATCTTTGTGATGAATTTGAAAGATAAGTACAAGAAAATTCACCACTTGGAAAACTTCTCAAGATAAGAATGGTGACAAAAATTGAGAAATTTTAAGACTCTAAAGGTTGAACTCACAAAAGGAAAATTGTATTCAATCTTCAAAACTAAATTTACAATTAGAATAGACCTCTTTATATAGGTATGAAACTTAGCCTAAGAAGAAAGAAAATAAGTTTGACAGAAATGAAACACTAATCTAGAGCTAAATTTCCTATTCTTACCATTAACGCTTACCTAACCCCTAAACTAGATTAACACATGCTATTTTCTTGAAAATAGGAAAAAGCACATTGATAGTTTCATAAATCAACGAAGAACTCACGATGACTCTCATAAGAGGCATGTAAAAGGTGTAAACTACTCTCCAAAAGATACAAATTTATTCTTGAAATTGTGAAGGGTCTTGTGATCTTTGTGCAACTTGATTTTGTAAAAAGGATTCTTGCGTCCATACAAATAATTAGAGAGAGGCATTATTTGTATGGAGCAACTTGATTTTGCATAATAATTAGATGACCTTTGTGCAACTTGATTTTACATTTGAATCATTAGAGAAATAATATATTTCATTCAATCAAATAGTTAATTCATAAAGTATTTGTAAATATAAATTTCATTCAAACGTTTGATTCAAATTTTTTTTTCCAAAATGATAATCTTCATTGTAATTCATATCATTGAATCACTATTTTAAAACACTTGTATCAAATGTTAATTTGCATGAATAATTATAGAACAAAAACGTATTTTCGACCATCAAGGCACACTACAAATGTTTCAGCATTAAAGGTCATCTGACACTTAATGATTTAAACTGCTTTGGGTCGTCTAATGCCTTAGTCATCTAACAGAGTGACTTAGGTTGTTTAGAGACTTGAGTCAGCTAACGCATTCACTTCATGATTTCTACTATTAAACTCGTCTAACAGCTTGACTCATTTAAGGCTCATATTTGACCTTAGCATTAACCAGACTTATTTCTTTCGTTGACACACACAAAGCAAAAAAAAAATATCATTTAGCACATGCAAGCAATAGAAAAAATCATATATTTTGATCCTCAATGTTCTCACTATTTCCATTAGACTCTATTAGTCATCTAATCACATTTTCACTTTTGACTAGAGACTTACTCATTTGGTAGAGTATTTTGTTATCATCAAAAACCTTATTAGCTGTTGGGCTTGTATACTTTAACAAAATTTGCCTTTGATAATCAAGGTTCATTTTTGATTCCTTGATATGTAGAGGTCACTTTGGATTCAGTATAATTCAGTTTGAATCTAATATTGTGAATAATAGGGTACAAATGATAAAATCAAATGTTCATCAATAGAAACAAATGTTTCTTATTTAGATAAGAAGGACAATTGAAGAACATTGAGTAGAAGGATGTAAATTCTTGAACAAGCAATTAGAACATCACAAATGTAAAGTTCAATCGGTAGAAAATTAAAAACAAGATGAATTAACATGAAACTAAAAAGCATTGAAGATTAATCGGTGGAAAATACAATAACTCAAAGAATATTTTTATCTAGCTCACTTTGGAGTCTTAGGCAACAAGCTCTTCGAACCACTACACTCTAGTAAAGAGAAAATTATCTATTCAAGTTCTAAAATATTGGAAAAATGTTTATCTTTGTCTCTAAGTCTAAGAATTTATCTTATATAGTCTTATACCTACTAAGTATCCTATAAACTAAAGGAACAAGTAATTCCAAATGGACTAGTCCCTTTATCACATGTCATTCTATTGTACAAGCTATCTTAATAAGTTTAAATATGTTTACAAGCTCTTCAAGTCACCAACGAACCAATTAGCTAACCTAGGCAAATGTACTTCAACTTTCATCCTTGTCTAATGGAATTCTTAATTGGCTACTCCAAGTCACCAGTCCAGTTGGCATATTTTGCTTAAGTCCAAGTCAAGGTACACAATGGCTTAATCCTTTCAGGTTCATTGCATCCCAATTTCATAGTATCAACTCTACTCCAATGCTACCCAAACTCTCAATCAATCTCAAATACTTCTTTAGCCAAGCTAGTTGTAACATCCGGACCGGATATTATGGATTCAAATAATAAAATAAAGAAATAATAAATAAACTTCATTTATTGAAATCTCATTTCCCAAAAACGCGGGAAATTTTAAACATGTATTACCTCAGAATTTATTTCAAAAATCCAAAATTTTAAACTCAATTACATTGTCCAAGTCTGATAATTTAAAGGTTTACATCTGATTCAAAATATAATAAAAATCTAGTAAAAATTCTTCTCCCAAGACTAGCCCTGCTCCGGCTCTATGCCTCACTAGATCCACCTGCAACATCATTTGCTCCCATGTACTGTGCTCACACTTGAGGGCTGCTGCGAGCGGGGAGGTTCGTAGTTGTTGGATCATGTGTGTTGGACTACATACGAGGAGGTCCGTAAAGTTGGACTACAAGTAGGGAGGTTCGTAAAGGTTGGACCACGAGCGGGCAGGTTCGTGGAAGCATGATATATCCTGGGTCCATGGCCAAGTAATTGTATAGGTAAATGGATTATTAGTTTCATTTGTATAATGAGACGATGATCTAAAATCTTTGAGTATTGATTGTTAATATTAAGCAATTTAAATGAAATAAAGTAGTTTAGGGTGAATCTCTATTTTTATTAATTGTATATTTGTATTGTTATGAGCTCACCCTTTCTATGTGTGTTTGGCGATGATCGTGTGACTTGTCACACGAGAGCAGATGATGTTCCAAGTGGTGCTGGTGAGGCATAGAGTCGGAGAGGGGATAACGTGGGAAAGATTTTTATGGAAGTTTTGCTATCATTTTATTTTCAGATTTTTGTAAATTGTATTTTTAATAGAATATGAACTAGTATGGATTATTGGAACATTGTGGTTTAATTGGATTATTTTAATAAATGTTTAAAATTTCTCATGGTTTTAGGAAAGACAATAATAATAAATGCAAGTTTGTATTTATTTCTATTTTATTTTATTTAAATTATTAATATTCGATTGAGATGTTATAACTTCTCTCTAGAGTTTAGACCAAGTTGCTCATTCGTTTGAAGATCCAAGAGCATCCTAAGAATCTTGGTGAAGAAAGCTATCATCGAAAACAATTATAGATTGCATCAGTGCAAGATCATCTTCTACCCTTTCTTATGATTCATTTGATGGCATGCTTGCTAGTGGGTGAAACTTACTTGAATGTGTATCTTTTGGATTCAAGATGAGTCACTGCATGTCAATAATGTCTAGGGAATGTTCAAATCATTAATTTAGAATTTATGTGTAAAGTAGAATAATCATTAGAGTGCTTGTTAAGATCTTAAGACTAGGTAAAGGAAGCTAATTGTTATTTGGTATTTATGATGTTGTATGTGATGTTTTGGATGATTTGATGAAAATGATTATGTGTGTGGTTTGATGGTTCTTTTGTCAAAGATATGTTGTTTATGAGATTTTTTAGAATGTGAGAAATATTAGGTTCTTGAATTATATCAGTTGAGTTAACTGGATGTATTGTAGATAAAATTTTAAAAACTAAGTAATCTTAATGAGTGGGAACACCTAAATACACCAAAGGAGTCAATTGATATAATTAAATAGTGTTCTATAATTGTGCACAGAAAGTTCCAAACAATAAGATGAACCTACGAGTTTGGAATTATTTGGCTTAAGCTAATTTATTTTAAGGACTAGAAGGAATTCTTTTTGAAAGTAAGAAAAACCCAAATAGAAACCAATAAACCAAATTAATATACTTATTTTTGCTAAGTAGAGTAGATGATGTATTCGTTGGAGATTCACAGATTGAACAAGAGTGAAAAATTAAAATTTAAGAGAAAGCTTTAGAAAGTACATTTATTAGGCGAATCAGACTTGTTGGACAAGCTTAGTGAATTTAGCTTCTAGGGATTTGAGATTTTGGGTTAGTGGTATCATAATTCTCTCACTAAGCGAAAACAGAGTTGTAAAAATCTAAACAACTTAAAGAGAGTTGGACGTTGAGTGAACTAAGTACCGGATAAAAAATATACCCATCACACAATACATTCGCTAAATGGGTCCATAAATTATCAAATTATGAGGTTATGAACTTATAAAAATTACAAAATAACAAATTACGAAATTATATAATTATATAATTATAAAATCTATAAATTTATAAATAATAGAATTATAAATTTATAAACTTATAAAATTAAGATTATAAAACTATAAAATTATAAAACTAAAATTATAAAATTAAATTTGGCAACAAAATTAAGAAGGTAACAGTCGCGTTTCCTTGAAAGGAAAATTAAACAATGAAGGGTTAATTAAAAAAGTTCAAGATTTTTTAGTACTTATCACAAAAATTTATTAAAAGCTTTATTAAATATAGCCAAATTTATCTTAATTGAACTTAGCTTTTTTACTAAAATTTTATAATAAATTTATTGGGCAACGGACAACTTGTTTAGGTTTAATTTCTAAAATAATTTATGTAGTTTCTGTCTTACACATATTTTAATTTTTAAAAACTGCATATACCCTACAATATGAGTAGTCGTCCACACATACAAAATAAATTGATATTTTTTTTATATCAATTTTTACGATGATATTTTATCTAACCCACTAAATTATTGGTATAGATATGGAAGTGGGTAACTAATTAAATATGTGAACAAAACCCATTTAAAGCACTTTTACTTTAAGTTGATCTCGTCCTGTAAAATTATTTTTAAATTCCTCTTGCAAATTTCAATGATAAAATGTTAAACAATTACAATTTTATAATTTGTTTGTATTTTTATATTTTACGAATTAATCTAATTATTATATTTAAATTTATTTTTATAAGTAAGATCAGAATTTAATGCAACAGTTCGATCTCAACATATTATATCAATATGTTTCATCGTGAATTTCACGTCAGATTTGACTGAAATTTAAGATTCTCATTAAATGTGTGCAGTTACGAAGATGAAACAGTTAATTGTCAAATAGAATTGTAACAGATATTATCTAATTTGTTTTTTATAAATTTTAATTCTTATATATTTTTTGTTTCCTTCTCCTAAAATTTTGAATTTTTGATATAGCTTATGTAAAACAAGTACATGTTTGTTAGGATATACGTAATATATATAATATATATATATAAATATATATATATATATATATATATATATATATATATATATATATATATATATATATATATATATATATATATATATATATATATATATATATATATAATTTTAAGTGCCTCAAAATTTTAAATGTTTCTTTTTCATAAAATTCATTCTAAATTGAGCAAATAATATTCATTTTAAAAAATTAATTTCTTTTATGTATCATAAATACGAAATGTTACTTGGTATGTTCAACCGAACATAGACAAAACATATAAGACGATAATGATAAATAATTAATAGTAGACACCGAACCTTTTTCCCAACATTTTTTAAATAAAAACTAATTTTTTTAATCAACTAAATTAAAATTATAGTAATTTTAAAGAAATTAAATACATAGTTAAGCAATAGAAGTATTACAAGAAAATATTCAATCAATGATCAATTTTAGAGATAAAAGTATAATTACTATAGTAACTAATTTAGATATCAAATTTAAAAACTAAAAAATATTGGTTATTACAACGTCGATGATTATTTCTGAAATCAAAGATTTTGTTCTTCATGAAACTTCGTTTTTCTTCAAAATGGATTTTTCTAAATCAACAAGTAACAAAGACCAAACATTTCCAGACCAAACCCTCACAATCGACCACCACAAGTCCTTATTTTTCGTTGGTTGATATCAAATTTCCATGCCAAAAGTTTCATCTTTTCACTCCGATGTCAAAATGAACCAACAAAAGTTTCACCTTTTCATTCCGCTGGAAACAATTAACCAACAAAATGTTAATTCTCAAATTTCTCACCGTAAACTGCCACACGTATGTGAATAAAAAGAAATTGCTTATAATTGGTGATACGTGAACAGTATAAAAATGAGTAAGAGAAAACAGTGTCAAGCTATCACTATCCGTTCAATATAAACCTTCTATTTCTTTTCAATAATATCTACTCAATATTTTCAAATATTAACTATATTTATTTTTATTTCATACTTTTATAAAATAATAAAATGAAGGGTGCTCTAAGACAACCTCCCAATAGAAAACATTCTTTAAAACCAGAAGACAAGAAGAAAAATACAGTAGTATATATATATATATATATATATATATATATATATATACTCTAATTATGTTATTTCATGTCCGATTTTGGTGTTAAATGTTTGCATAATTTTGATCATAAATTAGTTTTAAAGTTAAATACTATTTTTCCAATGATGTCAATTGTTAACGATTTTGGATTTTAGATTAGGAAAGAAAATTATATGATTCAGGTAAAATCTTTCGCCTTGAATAAATAACAAACTGACTTTTGACACACAAAAAAAATCAATTATAAATAGCTTAAAAGTGATTTCATGAATTATCTACAATGTATACATAAATATCTTGAAAGTGACATTATCAATTATCAACACACCCACATAAAATTGGAAAATATGAGCTGTAGATGTACATGACGTGTCTGTATGAGTCCTTCATGGAGTAACACTTTATAATTTTATTTGAGATTTGAATAATTTTATATCTACTTTTTTTTTCTTACTTTAACCGATCAAATGTCTTAAAAAAATACAATTCATTTTTCTACTTATCTATCTTTTACTTTTCTTTCTTAAACCAAAACTAGGAGAGGGAAATATCTTGAAATTTATTTGACAAAAAGTTTCAAGTTTTCATTTCCAAAAATTATTTTGTCTTTTTAAATTCAACTAGATGAAAAGTACATTAGTATACACATTTTCATATTATCAGTTTCCATTTTTCTATACTAATATACAGTCAATAAATCAAAATTAAGTTAACGTTATTTAATTTTTATTAAGATGAGATTTGATATATGATACATGTTAACAGTACCTATTAGATTGGTCTACAGTAAAAAAAAAAATCATTGAGACGATTTAGATATTTCTTATTTATGCTGCGATTGATATACGCAAGAGCAATGAGATGTATATGAAATTAAAATCATAAAATTAAAGTGGATAAAAATTAATTATTTAGTTAAAAAGCGAAAAATGAAAATGATATAATAAAAACTCTATTAACTTTTGTAATTATTTTCTTATATTAATTTCCCCCTCTCGAACCGATAGAGTATTAATTTTAATGTATTATGTCAACATCTTTAATTAAGAATAATAAAATTATTTTCATAATGAAATTAACATACTCAGTGGATATGATATAAATTTACATTAAACCTTAGTTTAAAAGTAATAAAGTAACTATTTGAATTAAAGTAACATATTTATTAAAAGTTGAGTAGTTTAAATGAAATTGAAAATATAAATTTTAAAACAGATCAATTTTTAAGATAAAAAAAATAATTCTAAAATATTTTCAATTTCATGAATTTAATGCTTGTAAGAATTATTTGTTATAACCGTTGTTTCTATAATGATACGGTGGAGCATCGTTTTCTTGAAAAGGGATAAGGTCGGATTATCATGCCGCGTGGTTTCTTTTACTTTATTACGCTCTTCATCTTTTTAATGTGTTATTTTCGCTATTATTACAAAATTGATGTGTTGTTATTTTCGCTATTATTATAAATGATCCTAAACCTTTTATACACTCCCACGTTGTATCTAAATTCATCTAATGATGGCTTATGAACATAAAAGTCAAAACTTGTACAAAAAAGTGGGAACATATTTTAAGAGAAATTTCGATAGACCCCTTTTTTCAGACATTTCCAATCGTTTTCTCTTTTCTGTAAAATTAAAAATTATCTGAGTGTTTGTAACAACAACCGGACTTCGCGAAAAAGTCTTAGAATTTAAAAAACAAATGCAGACTAATTAATTTTCTATGAAAGAAAAAAAAAAAATAGAACTTTGCTTATGCAAATGACCCCGTTGTCTCTTTGGTGAATATGCATGTAATTAGATTTAAGTGGGTCTAAGTTGGGCCTGTATATTGGGGGACCCTCTTTTAGCTTGAGAATTTATAATCTGATTGGGCCGTCTAATGAATGAGTTGGGCTTTAAAATGCATTCCAACATCTGAAGACGAGTCCCAGCACGCAATAAATTCCCATTAAAGCTTCAACTAGTGGTTGGATTGGATGGTCCCTGGTCGATGACACCACTCCATGGTTCTATTTATGCTCTCATACAAACACTCACGCTGCAACAATAACAATAACACCACTGTGTGATCCCTCCAATTTGAAAGCAGCGCAATGGTCTGGGAAGAGAGCATAGTGCATGACGTGAGGCTATCCTCGGTTGGGCCGGGTCAGATGAGCGGGTCGGATGTGTTTCACCACCCGGGTGGGTTGGACTTGGCCATGAAACTGCACTATCTCAGAGTTGTGTACTTGTTTGATAGTGAGGCTTCGAAAGATGTAACCATAATGAAAATAAAGGATGCGATGTTCAGCTGGTTCAACCATTATTTCATCACCTGTGGCAGGTTCCGGAGATCAGAGTGTGGTAGGCCCTTCATCAAGTGTAATGACTGTGGTGCAAGGTTCATCGAAGGAAACTGTTCTAAAACACTTGAGGAGTGGCTAGCCATCAAGGACTGCTCCCTCTACAAGTTCCTTGTTTCTCACCAAGTCATTGGTCCTGAACTCTCTTTTTCTCCTCCTGTTCTGTTTCAGGTCCTTCTTTTCCCTCTCATTTTATGTCTTTTCAATATTATTTACTCAGTAATGTTTTCAAATATTAACTTTATTTACTTTTTATTTAATGGACTTGGATTAGATTACCAACTGAGAAAAAAAAAAACATTCTTTAAAATCCGAAGACAAGAAATAAAATACCGTAGGATATTGTAATTATGTTATTTCATGTCCGGTTTTTGTTGTTATTAATGTTTGCCTAATTTTGATCATAAATTTGTTTTATAGTTAAATACTATACTTTTCCAATGATGTCAATTGTTAACAATTTTGGATTTTGGATTAGGAAAGAAAATTATATGATTCAAGTAAAATCTTTCGCCTTCACTAAATAATAAACTGATTTCATCAATTATCTACGATGCATACATTAATATCTTGAAAGTGACATCATCAATTATCAACACACCCACATACAATTAGAAAATATCAACTGTACATGTACCTGTACATGTACATGTACATGACGTGTCTGTATGGGATTTGAATACAGTAACACTTTATAATTTTATGAGATTTTAATAATTTTATATCTACCTTTTTTTCTTACCTTTTAACCAATCAAATGTCTTAAAAAATACAATTCATTTTTCTTCTTATCTTTCTTTTACTTTTCTTTCTTAAACCAAAAATAGGAGAGGGAAATATCTTGAAATTTATTTGCCAAAAAGTTTCAAGTTTTCATTTCCAAAAATTATTTGTTGTCTTTATAAATTCAACTAGATGAAAAGTACATTAGTATACTCATTTTTATATCAATCAGTTTCCCTTTTTCTATATCAATATACAGTTAATAAATCAAGTTGACGTTATTTAATTTTTATTAAGACGAGATTTGATATATGATACATGTTTTAACATTACCTATTAGATTGGCCTGCAGTGAAAAACAAAATTCAATGAGACGATTTAGATATTTCTTATTTATGCTGGGATTGATATACGCAAGAGCAATGAGATGTATATGAAATTAAAATGATGAATATAAAGTGGACAAAAATTAAACATTTAGTTAAAAAGACAAAAATAAAAATGAATTAAAAATAACATAATAAAAACTCTATTAATTTTTGTAATTATTTCTTGTATTAGTTTCCCCCTCTCGACTTGATAAAGTATTGATTTTAATGTATTATGTCAACATCTTTAATTAAGAATAATAAAATTATTTTTATAATGAAATTAACATATTTAGTGAATATGATATAAATTTACATTAAACCTTAGTTGAAAAGTAATAAAGTAACTGCTAGAATTAAAGTAGCATATTTATTAAAAGTTGAGTATTTTAAAATGAAATTGAAAATATAAATTCTAAAACAGATCAATTTTAAAGATAAAAAAAGTAATTCTAAAATATTTTCAATTTCATAAATTTAATGCTTCTAATTGTTTTCTTGAAAAGGGATTATTAGGTCGGATTATCATGCCCCGTGGTTTCTGTTACTTTCTTACGCTCTTCATCTCTTTAATGTGTGTTATTTTCGCTATTATTATTATTATTATTATTATTATTATTATTATTATTATTATTATACATTGATTGATGTGTTGTTATTTTCGCTATTATTATAAATGCTTATGAACATAAAAGTCAAAACTTGTACAAAAAAGTGAGAACATATCTTAAGAGAAATTTTGATAGATCTTTTTTCCAGACATTTCCAATCGTTTTCTCTATTCTGTAAAATTAAAAATTAGCTGAATGTTTGTAATAACAACTGGACTTTGCGAAAAAGTCTTAGAAATTTTAAAAACAAATGCAGTGAAAAAGAACACTAATTAATTTTCTATGAAAGAAAAAAAAAAGAAATAGAACTTTGCTTATGCAAATGAGCCGGTGTCTCTTTGGTGAATATGCAGGTAACTAGATTTAAGTGCGGTGGAATTTCATTGGGTCTAAGTTGGGCCCATATATTGGGGGACCCACTTTCAGCTTCAGAATTTATAAACTCATTGGGCCGAGTAATGAATGACTTGGGCCTTAAATTGCATTCCAACATCCCAAGATGCGTCCCAGCACCCGGACAACCCGGACCCCAAAAGGATCCAATTTCAGCAAAACGGATTGACCCGGTTGGTGATCACTGGATCCCAGCCAACAACAAGAAAATGGACACATTCTCCTTCCACATAACAAGCACACAATTGAACTACTTGCAAGCACAAATCTGGGGTCCGAGTCTCCACCAAACCCCTGGTTTTGAATCCGTATGTGCCATGATTTGGCATTGTGTAGCCCGGGTCCGGACAAAATCCGAACCGAAAACCGTAACCGTGTGTCGAACCGACCCGTATAGGAAGGACAACGATAACATTGGTAACAACCAAGTTATATGCAAGGTTGAGGCTGGAAGTGAATGTTGCATTGTTGAGAGTGATTTGAGTGTTTTGGCAAGAATGCTTGAGGATGAAGGTGTTGATGAGAGGAAAGAAATTGAAGAAGCAATTGAGCGAGACGAAGGTGTGAGTGATTTGTTCGTGTATGGTGCGAATTTGACATTTGTGGACTTAGAAAAAATCAATTTGTATGATTTGCAATTGAAGGGACAGACGCCAAGATTTGTTTACTACACGATTCAAGGTGTTGGAGATGAAGGAGCTATTTTGGTGTATCCGGGGCCACATGATGGGAAGTTTGTGACCATGATTTTGCCAGAGGATGAAATGCCCAAGCTTAAATCTGAACTCAAGATCAATGGTCTTCTGCTTGAGGATAATTAAGTTTTAATGATATTAAGTGTTTGTCAGAGAATAAATTTCTTTTTGTTTATTTTGTAGGGTATGTTTAGTTTGCGGTATCTTAATTCATTGGTTTGATGTTGTGCCTAACGTTAAACGCATATGTGTATGGGGTGATCGTTCTTCTTGCTTTGTTGTTAAAATAATGCTTTTTTAGTAAAGAGAAATAATTTATTTTTATTGTATTTGAAGAAAAAGTGTATTTTTTATTTTTTATTTTAATTTATATTAAACTATTAATATAAATAATTATGAGTAACTTTTATATAAAAAATTTAATGATATGAGAAAAATATAAATAATTAATTATGAATACTTTTTATATAATATATTAAATAAAATTAAAATTTGTAAATAAACTTCTAAATTATATATTATATTAGAATAAAATTTGTATATATAATGTTTTTTTAAATTAAGATGTACAAATATTATATATTATGATTCCGTATAAAATAAATAAAACATATTGATGTTTAAATTTTTCGGTATAAGCATATGTAGATATAAATCTATAAACAGTTTAAACCACAGAAAACCATCCAAGAAGCATTTGTTTAATAATAATATAAATAAAGCTAATACTGATAATAATAATAATAATAATGATGATAATTCTAATTATAATAATTTTTAATTATAATAATAATAATTATTATTATTATTATAAAAATAATAATAATAATAATAATAATAATAATAATAATATCAATACTAAATCAATACATACAATAATATTATATCGATAATAATAATAATATCAATATTATAAATAATAATAATAACAATACTCTTAATAATACAAATAATTATTATTTTATAATATTTAAATAAACAATTAATTTATATCATTATTTTCAAGTATTATAATTATAATTATATATATATATATGAAAATAATTAATATAATAAAATACGGAAATATGACAAAAATTTAAGAAAAATAACGAAGACAAAATAAATAAAAAAATCAATTTGTTACTTGTTTTCATAAATAATGTTATTATAAATTTTTTATGCAAGAAATGATAAATATAGTAATTTTATAATTAATAAATACGAAAAGTAATAAATACTAATGTTATAGTTAATAAATACTAAATATTATTGTGCTTTGGGTGTGTACAAAGTTGTGGCCGAAAAATTTGGAAATTATAATTGTATTAAATTTTAATTGAGAAGTGTTGCAGTGTGTTACAGCTGAATTTAAATTGTATTAATTTTTTATTGAGAAATAAATTTTAATTAGATTAATATTTAAAATTTAAGGTTAAATTACCTTTTTGGTCCCTCTGTTTGTCATGAAATTTCATTTTGGTTCTCATGTTTTTCGTTGTCTCAATTTGGTCCTTATTTTCTTAAAAATGACTCAATTTGGTCCTCACCGTTAACTTTGACCAGACGGTGTTAAAGTCAATGCCACGTGTCAATTTCTGGTTTTTTTGAATTTTTTTAATATTTTTTGATTTTTTTTTGAATTTTTTTTATTTTTGACATGTGTCATTTCACCGTTGTGCCACGTGTCAAAGTGACTCAATTTGGTCCCTATATTTGTTTTTAGTTTCAATTTAGTCCCAATTTTTGTAAAAATGAAGCAATATTGTCCCTCCTTATATTGAGACTCAATTTAATCTTTGTATACAACTTATGATGATATTCTTAATAAAATTGACATTTTTATTAAATATTTATAGAAATATTTTTAAATACATTTTTTTAGTTTTATTATTAAAGAAAGTTAAACCCCAAACTTAATTTCAAAAATTAACAATTTTGTCATCATATATAAAGGCGTCAAGTGTATCATATTATACAAATTTGGTAAAGATTAAAAATCAAATAACTTGTCACACATAAATTTAGGAACTAAATTTCAAGTTCAAAACAAAATCAAAGTCTAATGTTTTGTGTAAAATTTAAAGTTAATTTAAAATATTTATAGAAATATTTAATAAAAATGTTAATTTTAGTAAGAATATCACCATAAAATTTATAAAAAAATAAATTTAGTTTCAATTTGAGGAAGGACAATATTGCTTCATTTTTACAAAAATTGGGACTAAATTGAAACTAAAAACAAATATATGGACCAAATTGAGTCACTTTGACATGTGGCACAATTGTCAAGTGACACGTATCAAAAAGAAAAAAAATAAAAAAAAATAAAAAAAATAAAAAAAATATTAAAACAATAAAAAAAACCAGAAATTGACACGTGGCGTTGACTTTAACACCGTCTGGTCAAAGTTAACGGTGATGACCAAATTGAGTCATTTTTAAGAAAATTAGGACCAAATTGAGACAACGAAAAACGTGAGGACCAAAATGAAATTTCATGACAAATAGAGGGACCAAAAGGGTAATTTAACCTTAATTTAATTAGATGAAAGGTGATTGTATGATTGAGAACACATATAACAATATAAAATTTGAATTATTCACCAAAGATACAAGTAGTGCAACAAAAAATTAAAAAAAAAATTACAATTTACATTATTTTACGATTTTGTTCGACGATCCTATCGATTTTGTTGTATTACAGTTATGCGTAAGATTGGACTTGTAAATACTATATAAATCGTAAAATCATACGATTTTATGATTTAAATCTCAATTTGATTATCTTGGTTGTTATTATATTTTATAAATTAGTTTTATAATCCTTTTTTATTCAAGTCTTCAAACATGTGTAACTGTTTATAAAGATTTGTTGTGATATCATTAGTATAAAACTTGTAAAAAATATTCAAGAAATTTTTAACAAAATTAATTTTATTATAAAAGTTATGGATATTAAATTATTAGAATTGTTATAATAAAATAGTTATGATTGCTAATAAATATGTCAATATAATAATATGTATTTAATTACATGAATGAAAACTAAAAAATTAAAAAAAAAAACTTTTATTGTGATCTGCTTTAGTAAGTGATCAATTGTTTTTTTCCAATTTAGGATACCACATTGTCATATTTTTTTACTTCATGAAAAGTTTAGAAAAAATTACTCCAAAAACTCATTATTATTAGCTAACTATTGATCATCAGTGACACGGTGAATTCGAGTAGTAGAATTTTGAAGCCCTATTACAGAAACATGGTGAACATAAACCATCAAGAGAAAATTTGAGACAAAGAAAATTGTATCACAATGGCATTGTCGATGAAGTTAATAATTGATTAGAATCAGTTCAAATCAAACTAAATAATAAAAGCACGATTAACAACTCTAATAAAACTTGTGATTTATAATGACTCAAACCTAACAGCCTTCCAACAAAACTTGTGATAAACATGCCTTCTGCTGATATATCTGGAAGACTGCTAATGATGGCCAACACTTTACCCTGCATCAAGAACTGCAAGGAAAAAATAACTAAAGCTCCTTAGCTAGCCACCAACATTTTATAAAATACGCATAAAAGAAGTTAAGAACGTGTTTGCACTTTAATTCTTAATCATGATAAGTTTATGATTTATTGGTATTATTATTACCTTGACAACAAAGGTCTGAACCCCGACATACTTACTAATTTTCAACACAAACCTTCACCGGTTACCAACATCAGGTAGCCTCCAATTGATTTAATATCATTTAACTTGGTAATCTACAAAAGCAAAAATTTCAACAATACAACTGCAAGCAATTAGCACCTAGAATTTACTATGAAAACATGTTAGAAATAATTTGTTAAATAACTCAAATTAATTTCTGGTTATAACTTCTAACAACGTCTACATTCTACAAATTATCAACTCATTGAACAGAGAAACAGAAGAAAAAAAAAAGCAGAGTAAAACAACTCTTGGAAATTCAACAACAGAAGCACCTTCATCTTCAAATAATGGCCTTCCTCGACAGAATCCTCATATGTTTCCAGCAAATAATATTAGTTATTGCATTTTTAAGCTAAGAAAAGTTTGTATAGAAACAAAAGATAAAATCTTACTTAATTTCGTTTATTTTAGCAAAACTAAATGCTAAAAATGTCAAATCTATTATTATTATTATTATGGTAGCATAGTTTGTCCTTCAATTGTTGGTTTCATATGAGAATTAAATGATTGAAATAAATATGTATGGACTATAAATAAGATTTAGATCAAATTACTATTATAAAGTCTAACAATACCTCTTTGATGTAAAAGTTAGTTTCATTATGACCACAATTTTTCACATTTTTTGTTGACTTGTCAAGAAATAATACATCTTTTTAGAGAAGAAACAATAACATTCTACCAGTGGTTGAGTACCACTAAATAACTCAACAACAAACATAAAATCAAAGGTGATAAATGATCTAAAAAGTATATATCGAAGGAAGGTCTGGCATCCCTTCAGCAACTTTGCTCTTGGTTAGCACCGTCTTCACCTTGTCTCTCTGCGATTGCAACACTCGACTTCATAGAATGATTGTCAGCCATACGGTGGGCGCCAATTGTTCTTACAAGACCAAGTTGTAATTTGACAAGTCCTCAAAACTTTTCTAGTACCCAATCTTCAGGAAAATCGCCCTTCGACTCCAACAGATCTTGTCCAAAATGTGGGGGGAGGATACCTACGAAAGGCACTCTGATACTTAAGTTAACACTAGTGATGTTATGTAATTTCATAGAATAATCAATGTGTAAAGAATGAATTGAATAATGTGCTATTTATATTGTTTCACTCGTGGATCCCACTAGGATGGACTTTTTGGCCCAAAATACCTTTTCAGTCACTCCTAAGTCCATTCAAAGTAAGCGAATTTATCTAAAAGTCCTTATTGGTCTTCGGTTCTCAATTGTCGAATTCCTGACCAAGGTGTTAATTCGAGGGTTGATATGTATGGGGTAGACCACTTACAACTGGATACATCAGAACCTTGTAAACGACTATATGGAAGGCTATGGTCGAGTTCAGATAATACATGATCTTGATGAAGTAGGACCAGGTATGGAGAATGCACTATGCACTCTACATTGAACACATATTACGTGTTATTTATTAATGTCACTATATTTATTATGTCTTACATATTGAAGTATCTTTTGAGACATTCCGACCCTTGTGGATCCAAAAGATCTCAATCAAGAAAGCAACATTTTGAAATAAAATAATTTGTGGAAGCACTGATCATAAAAGATCAAGGACATCTCATCCCTAAATTCATTATGAAATTTTGTTTATAGTTAAAGGATGAAACTTTTTTAAATATAAACATTTTATTACAAAATAAACATGTCGGTTTAACAATGCCTCTGGGGGATGTCTATGGGGAATGACACCTCATTGTTTCTTTTATCACTGAATTTAGGTATTCACACTCCAACTTTTTCTTCATCCACAAACCCTTTTTCATTGAACACCTTTCTTACCTCACTCTGTGCCTTCTCCATTACCTCAGGATTTCTCATCAGTTTTGACATTGCCCATTCTACTACTGTTTTTGGTGTTGTTGTCCCACCCACAAACATGTCATGAATTTGATTAACCATTAATAACTTTACAAATCAATTCTCTTTTTACCCTATTTTTTATTTTATTTTCTCAAATTCTCCTATTGCTTATAATAACTAAATTTTCTCTCTTTTAACTTTGTGATTTTGTGTTTATTTCAGCATAAGATATTGGATGTTCGTATTAGATATTTTGAATAAAACTCTAGTTGTTGCTAAAATAGTGGGGAGTTTGTTAGTAAGCATGTCAAAAACATCCGTACCCGCGGATAAAACCCGCAACGGGTAGAAAACAGATATTAAAAATGGATACTTGTTACCCGCAGATACGGGTATTTTTTATACCCGCATGTTAACGGGGCGGGTACGGATATCATAGTATCCGTACTCGTGGATACCCGTACCTGCTAAACTTACCCCATTGGCATTCTTCTCTCTCCTTTCTTTGAAATTGGACATATACATCAAACCTTATATAGACAATGACATTTATGGTATACTTGTTGTCAAATGATAAAATCAAAATAAGAATACTTGACACGTGACAATTGAGGTTTATTATTTGTTTATTTTGTTTATTTTTCAGGAATCAATTGGAGAAAGTGAGTTTGTTGATCAAAGCACTAATTAAAGAATTTTAATTGTGTTGAACATCATTTTATATTTACTTTTACAATTATTTGGACTTGTATCAACTTGAGTTTATTTGAACTTTATTTAAAATTTATGACAGTGATGTATTTTATTTTATTTTATTTGAATTTATGATTAAATATTTGTTTTTTAAATAATTTTGCAAATACCCGCGGGTATCCATGGATACCCACGGATATGAAAAAAATAGGCGGGTACCCACATAACGAATACCCGACGGATATGGGTACGGGTACGAGGCAAATATTTATCCAGCGGGTAGGGTACGAGGGAGCTACTACTCGTACCCTACCCACCCCATTGACATCCTTAGTTGTTAGCTTTAAATAAGTTTTATAGTCAGTTTCCGTAATGTATGGGTAGTTGTTGAATATCAGTAGGGTAATTAATATTGATTCAGTTATCCTTTTTAAAGTTAGCTATATATATATTTGTATAGTACGTGAATAAAGTACAATAGTCATTTCATTCAATATCAACATCTTTTTTCTTTATAACATTCTGGTATCAGAGCTAGGAAGGTCTAATACAGCATAGCAGCAACTAACTTTGAAAGAAAGATAGAGTGATGACAACTGAAAATACTTTTGTGCAACCTACAATTCGTAAGTTCGATGGTCACTATGATCATTGGGCAATGTTAATGGAGAATTTTCTACGTTCAAAAGAATATTGGGGTTTGGTGGAAATTGGAATATCAGTTGCAGCCGTTGGAATGACACTAACTAAGGTGCAACAACGTCAACATGATGACCAGAAGCTTAAGGATTTGAAAGTGAAGAATTATCTTTTTCAGGCATTGGATCGTTCTATTTGTTGGTATCGCGCAGCGGAATGTTTGAGCGTGCTGACAAAACCAAGAGGGGGGTGAATTGGTTTTTAAATAATAAAATTAATACTTTAAAATTTTTCCAAAATTTATCAATTAGATCAATAAATAATTTCTTTAAAACACAATAATAGATGAAATAAAGAGATAGAGAAGAAGATTT
>Ga0214545_1005927_pt1 | contig 21683 bp, 9 predicted proteins | sample CNSS4metaG_FD_160064 | JGI IMG/M metagenome (GOLD analysis project Ga0214545, IMG submission 160064) | Root nodule microbial communities from cowpea collected in UCLA plant growth center, Los Angeles, California, USA - CNSS4 | ecosystem: Host-associated > Plants > Roots > Nodule | place: USA...
AAAAAAAAAAAACACTTGTTTCATTAGGCCACTCAAACCTTTCGCTACAAACACACCTAAAAATGAATGGTGCTACAATATTTCCTTGTTTCAATTTTTTCTTTTTTGCATTTGGAATTTTATTATAGGGCTTCCAATAACCAACGCATGTGAATCATGTGTCAATATATTATGTAATATATATTTTATGAAAACACGACTTTCTTAAAATGTGTAATAAAAAAATTCATGAAATCAAGTCATACATGTATTTATATTTATGAACATAAGTCACTTTGTTTTCAACCTCTCCGCCACTTCATTAGTTATCAACACAATGTGTAACATGTTTTTATCACCCAATAATGCACCTTTCCTCTTATAAATCACTTTTGAAAAAACTTGCTTCATATTCAAAGGTGCATTGACTATTATTTTATATATGCAACTATGCAACTAACAATAGAAATAAGCTTGTAATCTCCAAGGTCTAAAGGATTACTTGTAATAAAAAAAAAGACAAAGGATGTATTACATCCTCTTGGTGTGATAGCAATATGAAATTCCTTTATAAGTTTTAGCAAATCCATCTTTATTGTCCATTAGAAGCATTTGATCAACTTGAAATCATATCCATCAACATATATGTTTTTATCATACTCACACTCTTAGTCTACATAGTTTACATCCCTCTCCTCAAAAGGACTTATTAACATTGAATTATTTCCATTATATATTGGAAAATTGAATCTCATCCAATCTCAATTTCCTTCCCAACTATTGGCTTAACAAATCTCATATGAAAAAATTGTTCAACTTATTCTAATTAACAAAGAATTGTCCACCCATCCATATTACACACTTAGCCTCTAAACATGATAGTCCTTGTTTTCAGTTTTTCCTTCAAGTGAGAATATTGAGTTGATGTCAAAGAATAGACTCATTATTCATAGTAATAAGGAATACCAAAGAACAAATTATAATAATGTAGAAACCGGGCTAAAGATTTAAACAATTCAACATGTTCACAACCATAATCATATATGGCGGTACACAATTATATTAGACTATTGTTCATTTTCTTTTTCTTTGGACCCTAACTTTTTTTTTCTTAAAATATACCTATGACCACTAATTTCATTCAATTTTCTTTCTATGAATCAAATGCAAAAATACTATATTTTGAACGAAGAACACATGAACACACACATATTAAAAGAAAATTAAATTTTTGTTTTTTTTTTACAAAAAATTAAGATAAGAGAAGAAATTCAAACCATAACCTTGCTCTGCTACCAAATGATACAATCCTAACCGAAAACATGATGATTTTTTTTACTATGGATTTCTTCTATAAGATAAACAATAAAATTGAGAGTAAAGAACGCAAATTTAAACAAAGATGGAAAGCGCCACAGTATAGTAGATTGATAAGCAAAGGAAGATTCGCCACAAAAAGATCTCTCTTTGATAAAAATGAAAGGGTAGACGCCACAATCAAAGATAGATAAGTTAAGACACCACAATTCAATCCAAGATTGATAAGTCAATACGCCATAATCCAATATAAGATTAATAAGTCAAGACGTCACAATCAAGATTGATAAGTTTAAGGTAGATTCGCCACAAGTTGTTAATCATTTATAAGAATCTAAAGTTTTAGTCCAAGAACCAAACAAACCATCTCTTAAAGAAACAATTTTATTAATGAACGAAGTGATTACAAAAATTATGAAAATGCGTATAAATAGACTTTCCCAATATTCCAAAGATAAAAGATAAAAGAATAAAAATAGGCCCAACTATAAAAGTTGAACAACCACCTTAAAAAAATAAAAACTAAATCAAAAAGTGATGATAAAAAAATAGACCCAACCACATAGGCCAAGCGAAATTCAATAATTAAATTTAATTATCTAAATTATTATTTAATTGTATGATCTTCACCTCTTCATGTCCTTTTAATGCTAAAAGTTCTTCCTCAAGTTTTTCAAGTATATGTCTGAAAGATAGTCCTCTATCAATAATTCTTTTGGGGTATTAATTATATGTATATGTTTGTTGCTTATTTGTACCACTTACTCTCCTAGATATGCCAATAAGGCATTTATTGAAACATAAGCTTTCATTTCCAAAATTGTTATAAGATGTGATCTTTGAATACTAGTTGTTCTTATTGGAATTCGACGTGTGGACCTTTGGACAGGTAACAATATTTGAATGGGTTGGAGAATCGTGATGTGTGCTCCTAAGGGCTGGAACCCAATAGAAGATTCATATGTAAAAGACTATTCGACGCTCAAGTCAGTAAGAAAGTTTGGATCTATTAAAGTAAGAAAGAATGAATATGAGAGAATCTGTATTTCTTTGTGAAATACTAGGTGTATTTATAGGATTTTTTGACTCTTATTATTCGTGTGATAAAAATAGATAGTATTAAGACAATATCAAATAATGTAAACAAATATAACAATTTACCGTTTATATGTAAAATTACTGGAAAATTAACAATTATGTGATACATTACCCGATATAGTAAATACTCTGTAAATATATGGTATTAAGAAATATTGAAACATAATCAAACTACCGAGGTTTAATCACATAAACAATTAATATATGAATATTTGCAGTAACAGATATATCTCAGAATATCTTCAAACTACTTTAGGTCAACAAAGTTAAACGAGACTTATTATGCCACGTCACTTAGCATGTTTCTTAGACCAAAAGATATGTGTACTAGTTTTTGTATTTTTTTAAAACAATGTAGACTCTTTCTCGTTTTTTCGGTATATTTATATTAGTGTTATTTTGGCTTTAAATCAGGAAAGTTTATTATAGATTGAAAATTTTGTCCAAATTGATGGGAAATAAATATTTTTGCTATAATGCATTTGTCATTGGAAATTAAAGTGGGGTGATTAGCTTTTAACTCTAAAACAATATTTAGATTATATGTAGTATTGGATTGGAACCAAAATTTTATATTAAAATTGAAGATAAGTAATAATAGCATTATTGGTTTCCAAGTAGCATTAGCATATCCTTTTGGATTTTTGGAGCAATTAATTGATGATTTTCAGGACAATTTTCCAAGACAATATCATTTATTGGTTCATTATGTTCAACAAGAAATTGAAGAAGTTCAAGGAAATCCCTATGGTTAGCATAACTAGTTGATTCATCATGACCAGAAAAAGCTAATCCTTGCTTTAAAATAAAACAAATGCAATCAATTGATGTTGTCAAATGTCTTCTATACACGTCACGAATTTGTTCAAATTACTTAGATATTCCAACTTCAATATGTTGATTTTGATTCATTAAATCTTGACACTTCCTACAAATATGACTATTGATGACAAATAAATCCATTTTCGTGGGTGTTGTCCAAATCCTTCCCATTTTGACGGAGAATTCTTGCATTGGTTGGGGATGGGTATAGGTATGGAGAATATCCGATTTTTTTAATTGAGGATGGGGATGAGGATGAGGATGTACATATCTGTCCTGTCCCCGTATAAATTATTAAGGCTTGTCATAAACTTTATTCGCATCTCCAAGATAATTTTCATCTTATCACAACCTCTATGCAATTATATTTAAATGATGTATATCAATCAAATATTTTTTATGTCTCACATTTGAATATTTTTACTTTTTTAATATTTTTATTTATTGTATATTTTATTTTCACACAAGAATGTTTACCACTCTTAATTTAAGGGTTCAAGAACATAAATATTTCATCTACTAGGTATTATAAAAAGTTTATTTTTTTTATTATATTATTACTATTATTTTGTTTCATTTGAAGAAGTTTTTTCTTTCGTTAAAACAATTCTCCTTATTTATCAACCATCCATTATATTGAAATTTGAAAAGTTTTCTTAAATCTCTAAGTTATTTCTCATCTTATTGTATCCTTGATTTTAATTTGTTCCCTTTATGCGATTTCATTTAATGGTTTCTCAAATTGTTTCCAAGACACAATTGATAATTTTTTTAATATTTTAATTTGTTGTTTATTTTTGTCATGTAGAATATTATTTTGATGTTTTTTATATAATTATTTTTTATTTTATAACTCATTATCATACCTGTAATTTTATCACTATAATTGTTTAAATAAATTTTATTTAATATAACATAATAATCTAACGTAATTTTCATAACTTTTTCATTATTATCCATATGTTCAAAAGATGAAAGATCTATGTTCAAATTCCATTATTACTAGTTTAATGTTTGCGCTCTGTGTGATTTTAATAAAGTAACATATTATAACTTTAGTGTATAAAAAAAGATATTTCATTATAATTTTAAAAATTGAAGTAAACAAATATTTAAAATATTTGTTAATTTGAATATTTGTTTTCCTTTTATATTTTTTTTTAAATTTTATCAATTGGGTTTCAGTAACTTTTGCAAATTTAATAAATGTTTTAATTCTCATGAAACTTTATTTTGTATACAAATTTAAAATCTATACATTTATAATTTTTTTCAAAATATTTGATATTGAAGAAACAACCATGCTTTTAATATTTGATAATATTATATTTCCTTTACCTAAATTTTATGTTATTTTATAAAAATTAATTAATTAATATCGAAACATTAAGGAAATCCGTACGAGTGTATTCTCATTATCCAGTAAAGATGTGGATGGGATACAAATTTAATACGATTAAATTTAGATATAAAGATGAAAATGCATTTTTTTTTCTAAGGATGGGTATGAAAAAACGAAACTCGTCTCCACTCCGTACTATTATTATACCTGATTATAATCACTAGTAGGACCTCTAATAATAAAAGATGAAAATATTTCTTTCTTATTATAAATTATAATTTGTGAATCCCATTGTAATATATATATATATATATATATATATATATATATATGATTAATAAAATGAAAAAGTTTGAAATAAAACTGATATCTATTTTATGTATTTATTGTAGTATTTTTTATTTTTTATCAATTGATTTATATAATTTTATTAATTTATATAATTTTCAAATTATAATTACATTTTTATAATTTTAAATTAATATAATAAATATATTATAATTTTAAAAAGTCCCGTGCTTTCAAGGTTACAAATACTAGTTTCTATAAATTACAATTTAGATTATTAATTGAAAGTTTAAATGATTAATTTTGCATTTAAATGTATTTAGTTACCAAAAATTGTAGCCATACGAAATTTATGTTTTTAATATAAATTACTTATTATAAATTTACTAGCAACTTATATAGTAAAACATTAAAATTAAAACAAATCAGGAAAAAATAAGTATGATCTGTAATGAATTAGTTTTTGTATCCGTGCAATGCACGGGACTATTTAAAAAATATTTTTTTTGTTATTACAAATAACAATAATATTAAAAGGTAAGAAAATTGTGTAATAATATAATATTTGAACATATAAAACTTTAATGTTTTGATTATATTTAATATTATCACATTTAAACATTATTTAATATCATCATATAGAATTAGTAAAGTTTTTCTATCCACCTTTAATCTTGGTATTTTTTTTGAAGAATTTATAAGTAAACTTTTACACTTGATTGGTCCACATGTATTTTATGAACAAAAGTATATTTGAATTTTCTAAACGAAAGTGTTTTTTAAAATGTAATCACAATAAAATTTAAATATAACAAAAAATAAAATAAAACATGAATACAAATAAATATAACTGATAAAATATTAAAGGAATAAATAAACCAATGTAGAAGTTTGAATTGAATTTCTAAAAGAATATCATAAACAATAAAAATTTTAAAACAATAATTTATTATTTAAAGATTTTAGTTATGTCGAAAAAACAACATATTTGAATATTTTTTTTGGGTTAAATATGTTTTTAGTTTTTTAATCTTCGATGAAAATTAGAATTAATTCATCTTCAAAATTTTAGCTTAAAAGTCCTCAAATTTTATAAATGTTTAAATTTAATCATTTTAACCAAATTTTGTTTAATTTATTTAACATTTCAAATGTTTAAGGTTTTAATACCGTTTAACACATCTATGTTTTAATGTTAGCTAAAAAAATACCATGAAACTCGTTTAAAACATAAAATAAACATAACAAAATTTAGTTAAAATGACTAAATCTGCATACATATACAGTTAGAGGAATAAATTGGGCTAAGGTTTTAAAGAAAAATTAATTTCAAATTTTATTAAAAGTTAAGAAAAAAAAACATATTTAATCTAATTATTTTTAGAAACCCTAATATAATAAAATTTAAGTTTTTCAAAAAAAGAAACATAAATATGATAAGAATTCTAAATTTTGTAAAGATTTATTTTATGTACAAAAAAATATATATGAAGTCATTAAAAAACAACTACTAATGTATTTTTCAAATCTTAACCTAATGTAAATTTAATCTTTTGCTAAACTTTTCTCTATTAGACCAAAATTTAAATAACTTTATTTAAATATTTTGAAGCACAAATACTGACCATGTAAAAATATTAGTGTATTTATTTTAATTATGTTAAAAACAAATAAAAAATAAAATAATTATGAAGTGTTTCTCGGTTAGACATTGTCAGACAGGGATTTATAGTTGTATTTATGACATTTTTATCATCATTTAAAATGACTATCCTTAATCATTTATTTGTATTCATTCTTGATATGGGTATATACAATTATACATGTATAAATATCGGAAATAAAATCTAGTTATATTTTATTAAAAAATATAATAATTTTAATAGGGGTAGATTTCCATTGTATCAAAATAAATAAAAATAAAGACATAAAGACATTGCATACAAAATTGGTACCATTCTACACTCTAAATTAACCTTCAAAAAAAAGGTATATGTTAGGTAACAGCAATAAAAAATACTACTATAAATATAAACAATATATTGTGATTTTAATTTAATTGACCATTTTATTAATTAAATTTTAAATGTTTTAAATATAATATTTATCTATATATTGTATTCATATACAATTTTATTGAAAATTAATGATTTTAATTATGTAATAAATGACAGTAAATATATTGTATTTATGAATTTTATTAAATCTAGTTTTAGTTTTATATATTTTTATCCAATATTTTTGTGTGAAAAAAAAGTGAGAGTTCATTTTTGTACATTTTACTGTAAAAGAAAAAGAGAGATTTTTTTTAAACTATTGTAAGATAATATTTTTAATGCATAAAATTAAGTGAAATATAATCTTCATATAATTTTATACATTCTTAGACATATTATTATATTAAAATAATACATTTAATAGTAATGATAAATTGTTATTTTTACATATAACAAAATATAATTACTCTTTCACACTTTATTTTTATTACTTTCTCAATTTTATTTCAAAAATAATAACAAATGTTACTCTCTATATTTTTTATCAATACCTATAATTATATGAATGTCTTCTTCCAATAAAAATAAAAAAATTAAGAAAAAATAAATGAACTAAAATAAAAAATGCAAATTTAAATTGTAATAATAACAAAAAATTAAATCAAATTAATAAAGATTAATTGACAAAATATGATTCCTCAAATCTACTAAGTACAATTATATTTGGTTTCTAAAGCATGTAGTCTGAAAAACATGAGAAAGAGAATTTCCTCATTCTATAATTATTAATTAAAAATATAAATGATTAATTTTGCATTTAAATGTATTTAGTTACCAAAAATTGTAGTCATAAGAAATTTATGTTTTTAATATAAATTACTTATTATAAATTTACTAGCAACTTATATAGTAAAACATTAAAATTAAAACGAATCAGGAAAAAAGAAGTGTGATCTGTAATGAATATGTGGATGAATATTTCAGGGAAAAAAGAAAAATAAAATAAAATTGGGTGGAGGCAAAAACAAAACAAAAGATCTTAAAATCCCGCCTCCTTAAGCCTCCGTTTTGAAACCCTCACCCCAACGCGCTCTCACCCTTTCCCGCCTCTCTCACTCCTATCTCCCTCCTTAAAATCCCTAATCCTCATCTTTCCATTACAATCTCTCTTTCTTTCTTTCTGCCTCTTTTTCTCTCTCTCTCTCTCTCTCTCCCCGTGTCTTTGATTCTCTGTACCTTCGATTCTCACTTCTCGCTGTCTTTGCCATGAACCGCAGAACCAGACCTAGCATCTCTCAATCCTTGCACAAGTACCTCAAACCCGGCGCTCTCGCTCGCATCCGTGATTCTCGCATCAGCGCCAGATCTCACCGTCTCAACACCATCCTCCGCCACCAGATCTCCCTTCGTCGTCCTCCCTCGCCTTTGCCGCTCCCTCCCGCCGATCAGACACAGGCGGCCGCCGCCGATTTTCCGTTTTTTGTCGCCAGGATCTACGGCCCGCGCTATCCTCAGCGCAAGAAACTCATGGCCGCCAAGTCCGTCCTCTTTCTCCCTGTCTCTCCCACCACGGACTCGCCCGATCTCGTCGACGCCTTAGCCGCCGATTTTCTCGTCGCGAATTGAGCTAAATTTTATGCGATTCTTATATTGTAGAATGTAGAGTGGTTTCTATGTGCAGATGTAGCACTGTTGTTTAATTATGTGCAAAAACAAAAAAACCTTACTCAGATACGCCTGAAATTAATAAAGTGAAATCAATTTTCCTAGTGCATGTCTGTTTCTCCAATTTATTATGTTTCTGCTTGCGTTAATAATTTTCCTATTGTGATGACTTTGTTTGAATGCACACTGAAGTATAGTAATGGTTAGCTTCAATTTCTCTATGTAGATCTTCCTTTAGAGTGGAAATTAAAATATAGAAATAGTTACCTCCAATTTCACTATATAGATACTCCTTTAGGAAGTTATAGTAATGAACGCATTCGCTTGGTTTTGACATTAATATCTTCCTGTTTGATAAGTTAGTTTGAGATTTAGGGTTTATTGGTGTTTCATTTATTGATTGGTTCCTCTGTTTGTACTGTGGTGAATTAATAGTAACTTTATTATTCTGTTTTAACCAGTAATTAGTGTGTTTATTGGTATGTTTCAACCAGTAATTAGTGTGTTTATTGTTCTGTTTGAACCAGAAGTTAGTGTGTTTATTGTTCTGTTTCAAAGGCATTATTACAGTGGTAAATTAATATGATTTAATTGGTTTACTTGTGTTTCTATAACGTTTATGTTTGTAATGCTGTCAAATAAGATCTGTATGTTTTTATTTTTCTCCCACTTTGAAGGCCATGTTAATCTGTATTTTACTCTGTTTTTGTTGAATCCTGTTCATGTATATTTTTACTCGGCACACATTTGTTTTAGGTAGTTAAATAGATTAAGACAAACTGTTCCTGAACAGTTTGAGATTTGAGCATGTCCTTGGTATGGCCATTTTGCCAACTTGGCTAGTTAAATTTTATGGCAACTTAACTGTTAAACATCCTGGATATTTTAGTCCTAGTTACTCCTGCACATAAAGAATGTGGATGCTGGGTGTCATTCTGCTAACATGTATATGAACTAGTTTGTTCTACTTGTCAAATGAACTTGTTCAATTAACTTTGCATTCTGGTAGTTTTAATTAAGGAATAGATGGGGCAAGGAAAGGGCAATTGCTTATAGCCAGAATGAGCATCTCAGGACATGGTAGTAGTTTGAAACAGATGAGTAACTTCGTACATAATTTAGCCAATCTAAAGTTCATGTTTGTGTAACTTGTTAAACTGACTTCTGAATGCCTCTGATATTTGGTTGCAGCATAGCATCATAGAGATGCATAGATCTCCATCCTTGCATCACATGTGTTTCAGCTTTCACAAACATGTGTCTCATCATAGGTTTGTGACACTTAATTGCTATCGGTTAGTGTATTCTATTCTTAGAAATATATTGCTAGGTTGAAGTGATGGTACTGATGAAGAGACACGACTTATTTGGGATAATAAGTTGTGTAGAATATAGATGGTGAGTCGTGCATTAATGCCTCTTTATTTTTTTCTTTCTATTGCACATTTATTAACGCCTTGACATTTTTTTCTTCTTAAATTAATAATTTAATAATCTTTGACAAGTCTAAGTTCCATTCACCCAGAACAAAATTTCAAAATTTGATTGTTTTCCTTTCATTTATATCTTTGTTTAACAACTGTCTGCAACATTAATGTGATTATATGTAATGCGATGTTAAAGAAGTATTGTAATTCAAATTCAACAATGTCCTGTGTACATGTTATTATAGTCAAGAGATAATTGTTGTTTTTGTAAAAGTTTTTCTCCCACCCTTAACTAATTATAAATAATTAATGTTATGTTTTTAATGTTTTGATTCATAATTTTGAAAATTTATAATATATATTTAGTATTGAAAATACATATTATTTTATTAAAGATGTATATTAATTTTAGTTTTTCCTATAAATTTATCTAGATAATATTGTTGAAGTTGCATTTAAATTGTTTTTAATTTCGATTCAGGATGGTTTATCGTCACAATTGTTCCATTAATTCAGTTGAGGGTTAAGTGAAACTGAACTACTTTTTCATTCTCTTGTGGAATGAGGATTTGCTTTTTGAAACTTCCTTCTATTTTCATTTGAAGAGATACTTGATCTTAGAACATTGAAGTTCCGAGTTCTATTTCTAAATTATTTGATCTATTAGAACAATTTTAAATTTAATTATGTGAAAAACAAGTTTTTTTTTTCTCATCTTTCTAAAATTTATAATTATTTTTAAATGTTTATAAACGGAGTAAACGCTGATTTTAGTTTATCTATTTTCTTTTTTCTTTTTATTTTTATCTTTTCAGAATTTGAGATTGTTATATTCAGTCTTGAATTTTTATATTAATTTCTATAAATAATATTTGTCTTAAAAAACTTAAATTTTTAAGAATTTTGAATTGAAATTACAAATACCAGTGGATATCACATAATAAGATGGTCACTTCCTATAATTAAATACATATATGTCACACGTTAAGGCATAACCAAAATGTCTAATTTTTCATTATAAAAATAATTATTTTTATAGGATTAAAATTAAAATGTATTTGTTTTATAGGATGAAAATACATTAAAGTTTTAACTTTACTAACAACAGTATAAACTAGAGGTTCGACATTCTATTCTCTTAATCAATATTTGGGGTTTGATCCGAATACGAAATTATAGCTAAATGTAATATTTTATTTTAGAATGAGATGGTTAAAAAAAAAGAACCAATAAAATGGAGGTATTCTATATGGTACGTGTGTTTTTTAACCATGGATGAGTGAAATGGGCATCCAATTGTCAATGTAATTATATTAAGTATGACATACAATACGAAAAAGAATTGCGTTCGTTCATTTTATAATTGCGCCAAAGAAAAGTGTTTTATATTTAGGACCAGTTGACACAGTATTTATTTATAGCATTTAACCAAAAAAATTTACTAAAATCTAACGCATAAACAAATGGTAGAGGGTAAAATACTATATTTGTTACCTGTTTTATTTGAACACAACCTTGTCATGCTTGCAAAGCCTTACAATATAACAGAGAAAAAATATATATAAATTGTGAAAATCAATCCACACTAATATAAATAAATTTTAATTTAGGTTTATTCAAATAGATTTACTCTAAATTCAGATATATATATTTTCGGATTTAAAATCAATGTACTTAATTGGATTTGAATTAAAATTGATTAAATTATTTTTAGAACTTTGAAAATTCAAAATCAATGTACATTTAAGTTGAGACAAGACACTTAAAGACTAGTTCAATTCAAGTAAAGATCCAAAATCAAATAAACTTGAGTCTAAGGCGAAGGTCAATCCAAATCGGTCAAGATAAAATTGAATTTGCCTGAGTCAAAGATCGGACCTAGTTGACCCAAGTTAAAGATTGAGTTGAGTCGACCAGACAAAAAGATTTAGTCAGTTTAGATTGGATCGAAAGGTCAAGTCAAGTTAGCCTAAAAAAATTATGTGCCAAGTCTGCCCGAATTGAAGAATTAGAAAGAGGTGCCCTTATATGAAGATCAAGATGAGTTAGTTCAGGTTGAAGAATTGAGACAAGTCAACCTAGGTTCAAAAATTGAGTCGACTCGCCTAAGTCGAAGGTTAGCTCAAGTCGGCACTACTCGAAGGTTTAATCAAGCTGACCTCAACTGAAGATCGAGTTCGAGGTCAAAGGTCGAGCAGAGTTGGCTTTGATCAAATAATTAGGACGAGTCAGCCTAATCGAAAAAATATAGACGAGTCAACTTGAGATCAAAGGTCAAATTAAGTTAGTTTGGGACATAAGTCAAGCCATGCCCACTAAGGTAAAAGGTTGATCCATGTCAACTCGAGCCAAAGGTCTAGCTGACTAAACCCAAATTGAAGAATCGAGATGAGTTGACCCTGATTAAAGAATCGAGTCAACTCAGCCTAAGTTGAATGTCGAGCCAAGTTAGCCACGATTGAATGTTGAGCTAAGTTGGCCCAAACCGTAGTTGAGCCTAGTTAGCTATAGTTGAAGGTCAACCTGATATAGTCTAGGGTGAATAATCGAGATGAGTTGTCCTTGTATGAAGGTAGCGATGTGTCGGCTAAAGCCAAAGAATGAAGACAAGTTGGCCTAGGCCCAAGGTTAAATTAGCTTAGTCGAGTTGGCCCAATGTGAAGGTAGATATAAATCGGTCTGGGTTGGAGGTTGAGTTGAACCGAGCCGACTTGGACTAAAGGTCGAGTTGAGTGGGTCCGAATTGGAGGTCGACCCTTGTCGACTCGAACCAAAGGTCAAGCCATGTTTACTCGGACCAAAGATCAAACCATGTTTACTTGGACCAGAGGTTCAACCTAGTTGGTCAAAGCTAAATGTCAAGGTGAGTCATCTTAGTCTAAAGGTCTGGATGAGTCGTCCGATGTCAAAGTTCAAGTCAAGTCGACACAGACTTAGGTCGAATGAAGTTGGTTCAGACCCAAATTGACCAAAGTTAGTTCTATTTCAACCCAAAATGATACAAATTGGCCTGGATTTGAATTGAGCATAATTGACTCAACCTATATCTAATAGATGTGATAGCGAATATATTATATTGATCTCATTGAATCTTATAAAGTGAATTCAATCTAAATTAAGTCTATATTTAATTTAGTTTAAATTGGATTAAAAAAAATCTAGATCTGATTAATTTAATTAAAATAAATCTGAATTACAAATCCAATTAATTTTATTGAACTTAATTTTGAAAAATCTAATCCATAATCTTAGTTGAAAAGAGAGGTTGTGAATAATTATAGACTCGGGAGGTAGCTAGCAAATGCTTAGTTACGCTACTGGATTGGAGATTGGATAGATAAAAGACTTAAAATTCATTCATTGAACCATTCACACCGGTGAAGTCTTTGCGTTGGTGCTATAGTGTCTATAGTTGACTAAACAACATACTTTAAACAACACTTTAATCTAACTTTAATAAGGGTTTGAATTTAAAGTTAATTTTTATTACGTAACTTTTAAGTTAAATTTCTTAAATATTGAGTTTTTGAGTAATAGATTCATTTTTGTTGAGAGAAAGGATCTGAGACAAATAAATCACTAAATTGACCTTTTTCTCGCAGTTGTTAAAATAGAGTCATATACCTTCTAGATTTTTTTTTTCTTAAAATTTTGTCTGAGAAGAATCCTTTTTATTAAAAAAGAAAACCGAGTCAAAGAGGTTGCCCTTACTTAGTTGCCAAAAATGACTCTTTGCCTCTTTGTGTGGTAGAAATGTTTTAATGAGAATAAACAAACAAATAAATAAATAAATAAATATATATATATATATGATTTTTTATTTTGTGTTCATATTTTAAAATATCAATTTTATCTTTTAAAATATAATTATATACTAAATTTTTGAAAATTAGCTATTATTTTTACAAATTTTGTTCTCTATTTATTAATAATTATTATTTTATCTTTTCTTATATATTCTACTTTATTTTTAATAAATGGAATTTTATTTTTTATATTAACTTAATAATATTATATTATTCATCACCTATTAATATTATATATATTTAAAAAATGTATACAAAGAAACGCGACACGCGACATCACTATGTATACGTTAGTGTATATATATATAAAAACTCTAAAATCATATACAAATTTTCCAGAAAGCTTTTATTCAAAGGTGTCATTAATTTCATTTAATAAAAATTCCTTTTTAACTTATTAGTTAACTTTCCCATCATAGCAAACAAAAGAAGAAGTTAGAAACGATCTTTAAAACAACAAAGGAAAAGTCAAATAATATTTAAAACAACAATTTGTTTGAAAACTTTTATAAGTAACAACAACAAAGGAAAAGTAAAATAATATTTCAAATTTGATTTGTAACTTCTTCTAATTTTAATCTAATTTTTTGCAAATAAATAAATAAATATAATCTAATTAACTATAGTTTTTCCATTTAGTGTTTTTTAAATAGATAACCCAATACAAATTATGATGTACATGTAATTTTTTTAAGACCCAACACAAATTATGAACTGTAATATGTACATAAAGAAAATTAAACAAGATATGAAGGTATTATTTAAAAAATATTAAAATTAATGTGATAAAACATTAATTTTAGCTAAATTAGGGTGAAAAAATGTTCTGGATACATACCCTGGTCCCCTAATATATTGACATTTGGATAATCATCTTATACAGTTGTTGGACTTATACAGTATTGACGGACTCATAGTTTCTTTTTTGTGCACCATACTTCTTATTTACTTTTTTAATTTAATTATTTTCTCCAAATTTTATAATTTGGAAACCTTTTTTATTCTGTAAGTCGAAACATAAAAGGGCTTATAGATTCATCTTCTATGAAAAATAAATAATTTTTTTTGCATAAAAAAGTTTGTAAATTGTGTAATTTAGAAGAAACTTTTGAAGTTAGAATTAAACAATCTAAAGGTTATATTTTGATTAAAAAACGTTTCTAATTTGTATAATTCAAAAATTATTTTTTTATCAGGAAAAACTTTTGAATTATATAATCGAAGAATATCTTATGTAAAATTTGGAAGTCACTGAGAGTTACATAATTTATAAGTTATTGGTACAGCATAGAAGATGATTGGAACTAAGGACAGTTTTGTCTTTTAAACACTACATGAGGACGTAGGAATAAATCATGGGGTGGAAAAAGAAATTTCTTAAAACACGATTGGGCCGATGTCCATTAGTTTTTTTTTTTTTTTATATGTTGCCAACTGCTTCTTCTATGTTAAAAACTTTAAAATACTGAAAAAATATTTGAAAATAGATTTATTTTGTTTGACTACAATTGAAGAAGACCTCACACTCATGAACAGTGAATTGATGATGAAGATGGTAATTATGGATTAAAAAAATGTGAATTATTATGCATTTGTTCCCCACAATGGAAAAGAAGAAAAAGTTAAATGATGATTTCTCCTTTTAACGAATGAAGCTTCTTGGATTATAAAACTTTAATAGATTAGTCTTTGAAAAACACTTATTATGTAGTTTGTGGGCACAATTAAATAATGGTGAAGTTATATTATTGGATACAGGGAGGGAAGAAGAGACAAATTTTAATAATTAGATCATATATTAGGAAGCATTCTTTTTTTGAGGAAGATAGTAGATATTATTTTAAATATCTAAAATTTAAAATAATAGTCACCCATTTTATTTGTCAGCAACAACCTTTATAAATTTACTTTAAAAATTAACATTTTTATGAAACATATCCCTTTAATGAATGTTCGTCTAAATTATATTTCAAAAATACATTAAATTTGAATAAATTATATTACTGATTAAATTATTTTTTGAGATGATAATAATTGAAAAAAACCAGAGAATAATTTGTTTCAAGATTTTTGAAATATTGAAAAAAAAATGTTGTATCTCAGCCAAAACTATACCAAACTACGGTGATCATTCAATATTTAATTTATTTTCCTGATTGACCTAAAGTGTAATTTTTAAGTTGGAGAGATTCACCAACCAGGGTGTATAAAGACAAAGGATGTATAAAACTATCTTCAAACTAAGGTTTCGAAATGAGGACATATTAGTGAAACATTTGACTTAATTTTCAATATTTGAAAAATATCAATAAAAAACTATCTAATGACTTAATAATATAAAATCAATAAAATTTTTGATTTAAAAATAAAAAATAAGAAATCAATTAACCCATACAGACCTTAATTGTGTACGTTCACAGATATTTTGGTCACATGTGAACAACACGTACCCTCACTAATGACTGGCATGGAGCTTCCATGGACTACCATACATCACAAAGAGAAAAAAAAAGTTTTATTTCTCATTGATTCACACAATACCCTAAAAATGATTACATTATATCATTGCCACAGGTGAAGGTCCATTATCAAAAATGCCCTACACATTCATGGTAGTGACAGATAATAATGTTACATTTCATTTATTTCTTCATCACTATATATATATATTATTTATTTTGTGTGTGTCCTTGTTGTCCCTAACTATAAAATTGAATACACCATGCCACTATCAATGTGGTAGGGATACAAACTTTAAAAAGTGACCCCTTTTATGCGGCACAAAGTGAGAGTACATATGGATATGGTAAAATAAAATAAAAACAATAATATGAAATATTGAAAGGTAGGTTTAATTCAAACTCATATAATACACATCTCTTACATAATATATATAATCTATCGTGAGTGAAATTAAATATCTATAAATGAATTAATTTATAATGTATTTAAATCTAACTCACTTTTGTAAAATTAATTTAAAGATAAGAATTACTTCTATGATATACTAATTTATGTTTTTTTATATATTTCCAACAAAATGGAATAGGATATATAGGAAAGGATTTTTTTTTTCAAAATTCATTATTAAGAAAAAAAAATTGTCAATTTTCTTTTTAATTTTTTTTAAAATATTTATAAATTTTGTTATGAATAATGATGTCCAGAAATTTGATATTAATTTCTTTACAAAATTTTGCACATAATATTTTTTGCAAATTTTATAGGAAATACTTGTTTAAAATTTTTGTAAAACAAATACTTTTCAAAAATGGTAACTTTGTAAAAAATACTTGTGTAAAAAAATTATCCATCAATTAAAATTTATAAAAAATAAAAAAATTATTTTCTTACGACATTTTATAACAAGTTTTTTTTTAAAAAATATCGTAAAATATTAAATATTCTAGTGACTTTGGTCGGCTTTGCTTTCATTTAGTTTGTTGAATGCCTAAGTCATAAATTAAGAAGCATCTAGATGTTTAGACAAGGGCCCATGAATGTGAACATGTTTTTCTGATAAATCTGGATCAGACAGGCAAACAGACAAATATTTTTGTTAAATTCTCTGTAACACTTTTTATTTGTTTATATTTTTATTTTCATACTTTGGTACATAAGCATGGTGTCTCTGACTCATACTTGTGAAGAAAGAAAGGAAAAAAAAAAATGATTTAAGTATTACGAAAAAGAGAAAGTAGTTGTAAGAAACAGTTAGTAGAATAGTTACTGGTGCAATGGCAGCTTTAGGTTGCTTGGGAAGAGAATGAATAAGTAGTTGTAGAAGTAGAAGTAGTGGTACCAAAAAAGTGAGTCAAGAACCACCTTAGAAGCAAAACAACTACGTAAGGTATCTTATTTCTCTCACCATTCTCTCACCATTTTCATACAATAATATCCATTTACCTCCTTTTTTTTTTAAATACACGTTTAATTTCTATTTTTTTATTTGTTTAATTTAGTCTTATTTTTGTTTTACGTTTAATTAGGTTTTCATTTTCGTCAAATTTTGATCAATGTAGTTTTTTTTTTACTTTTTTTACTAACAATGTTAAAGTAGTTAATCTTTTTAAACAGTACATGTTATGTGTCAGTTCCTTTTTTATTTTTTAATTTGAAAAAAATTGTTCACTTGTCAAATCATAATTGTATCAAGTGTCAATGACATATCAATTTATGGTTGCATTATTTTCTTTTATTCAATTTAGTCATTATATTTGTTATTATTGTTCAATTCAATTTCTATATTCGTTATTTTTATTTAATTTAGTCTTAATTTTGATTAAAAATTAAACAATTTTGTAATTTTCAAATTGAGACCAAATTTAATTTTTTTATAAATATTATATATTTATTTTCAAAATTAATGTTATTATTAAAATATAATTATTAAATACTTTAAAAAGTATATTAACGTTTATAAAATTAACATTTAAATCTAAAATATTTAATATTTTTATTGTGTTTTAGATATTAAAATCCAGAATGTTTTATATTTAAATTTTATTTTTATAAATATTAGTATACTTTTCTAAAATATTTTTAATATTTGTCATATTTTCAAATATCAATTATAAAGATATTAGTATTTTAGAATATAAATATTAGAAGAAAATATTTAATAATATTTTAAAAAAATTATTCTATTTAATAATTTATGATTAAATTTTAAAAATAATTAATAAAAATATCAATTTTAAAAAAATATTAATATAATATTTATAAAAGATATTAAATTTGGTATTAATTTGAAAATAACTTCAAGACATTTCTCTTTCTTATGTTTTTCATTGATTGCGTAAGGAAAGTTAGTTTTGCAACTCGCGTTCGGCAAATTATGTTCATGAACCTGAAGTTTGAAACAACAGTGGACTTTCTTTAAAAGTAAAATATTTATGATTTTCAAAAAAAATAAAATAAAATAGTCTCAACAAACATTTGATTTTGTGGTCCCATTTTAAAGTATTAAAATCACGTCTAGTATGAAAAAAGAGTGACATAAGTACAAATTATTTATTTTAGGAGTTAAATATTCTTTTTAGATTTCGATAAAAATTAGAATGATCATTCATTTAAATTTTTCATCCAAATTTTATTAAATTTATTTAAAATTTTAAATATTTTTTTTAATTAATATTAAAATAAAAAATATTAAACAGATATAAACAATTCAAACCATATTATAAATATATTTAAAAATTTAAATAAATTTAACATAATTTAATTAAAATAACTAAATTTGTGCAATTTTTTAATTTTAAATACTGAATTAAATTAAAGTTTTAAAAATTAACTAATTCTAATTTTTTATCATCACTTTTGACCATATGGTTGGGGAATTTGGGTTTGGTGAGTTTTCTGATATATTATATTATGCTGTGCTACATAATATATGATTGTTTATATTTTGAGATTTAAATGTATACAACTCTCATTTAATTTATTTTTTTATTTTAATAACTTTATCTTTTATAATCTTTTAATATAGAGTTAGTTATTTTTATCATCTTTAGATAAAACTAGCATAACTATAGGCGTAATATTTCATATGTATATGCATTTTTTAAATATATGTGAAATTATATTAGTATGTGATAATATTGTAATGTTATTAAGTTAATATATAAACTAAAATTATATTTATTAAAAATAAAGTGAAATATATCAAAACAGATGAAAGAATAACCATTGATAAATAAAGAAGAAGAGGAGAAGTAGAGATAGCCGATTTTAAAAAAACTTGTAAAAGTAACAGTCAATTTTTAAAAATTTAATAAATTATTATATTCAAAGGGTAAAATTGGTATTTTGAAATATGGACACAAAAAGGGATATCGTTATAGATATTAAACTGTCTTTTCTTTTTCAAAATGTTGTTATTTTATTACTTTTACAATTAATAATAATAATAATAAATGATTTTATAAACATAAACATATTATACATAATAGTGAAAACACATAACTATGTGAATGTGTGTTAACTTTTTTTATTTATTTTGAAGATAATTTCTTTTATTAAAAGTACTTAAAAAATTATTAGTTTAAAAGAAAAAATTAAATGAATGAACAGTTAAATCTAACAAAATAATTACTTAAACAGTAAAAATAGTAAAATAATTATTTTAATTTAAAAAATTATTATTTATTAAAAGGTAAAACTAAAAATAGAAATGTAGACATCAAATATGGTATCCCCTTTGGTGTAAACACATGCATAACTTTTTTTATCATAGTAAAAAAATAATAAAATTAATAATTATATTTTTGTTATTAAAATTATAAAATTTATATAATTTAATTATAAGGAGTTTTTATTTACTTTGTAGATAATTTTTTAATTAAAAATTATTAAGTTTAAAAAATGGTCAAATCGAGAAAAATCGTAAAATTAAAAGAAAACGGTTATTTGAAGGTAAAATTATTTTTCTGTTTATATTCTGTTCTTGAGATGAAAGTTTATGAGAGAATATCTAATCGGCTCTGCCAGATTTATATTCTCATAAATCTTACATCTTTTATGTTTTGCTTTATCTTTCTGTTTATTCTCTCCGCTCCTCTTTCATGGTATCAGAGCGAGAAATCCTTGGATACCTCTTGAATATTTATGTGATTGAAGTGGTTTGTATTCGCTAGGATACCCTTAGTAGATCGGGCAGGTTATGGTCAGAAGAGCCAACAGAGCCATAAGTCCCATTTGATCTGCCTCTGAGGGTTGAGGAATACTTTGCATATTGCGACACTCTTTACATATATATTTTCTTGTTTATTTGCTTGTAAAAAAAAAAAAGAGTTTTTGAGCCTTATGATTATTTATATTCTTTTATAAGTATTACTCTACAGTGTATTCCGTAGATTCCTGCCTTTTATCTCCTACTACTGCTTTTCCGCTTTGCCTACTTTCTATTGTTTTCCTGCCATTACACTGCCTTATTGTTTCTGTTTAAAATTTTCTTTAATGGATAACATACAGCCATTTCTAGGCTCCGACTACAAATCAGCTCTAACCGCTGTTGAAAAAATTACAAACTCTCCTCCTGTAGGTTACAAAAAACCTACTTCAGAAGTAGACCCCGTACACACAGTCCTTATAGGACAAAATAACACTATAATAGCTCTCTAGAAGAAGTTTCTAGAAAATTGAATCATATGATTGATTCTACTAAAGGGACGAACTTGTCCAAAGACATAGATGGTCTTATAAAGCAAGTATCAAAACTATCTTTAGGGACACATACACATATGAAAATAACTTCTAAAAATTCACAGAAATTTATCAAAGTTACAACTAAAAAAGATTCAAAAGCTGCAAGTACCAACACAGCGCCTTCTTCAAACAATGATAATAGTTTGTAATGATAACACAAACCAATACGTCTACACAAACACAAACTGATAATATTAATATGAATAGTACAACAGAACCTAGTAGCACACAAAGATTCCCTGGAACCCCCAGAAGATTAAGGGAACATCAGACTAGAAGTCAAAATCTTATACAACATCCAGGAATCTTAGATAGATTCTTAAATAGACAAAGAACTACTAACATTAGAATATTAGAAGATTTAGTAGATATACAACAAAATACAGATATAGGATCTAACTCAAGGATAGATTCTTTAAATCCTAGACAATTATACAACATAGGGTGGCTAAGTTCTGAACGAACAAGCCTCTATCGATATAGAAGAATAGAAGATTTTCATCTCCCTGACAACATATATGAGATAATCCCTCTAATATCTCCACAAACAGGAAGACAATTACAAAATCAACAAGGAAGATATGTTCACATGGGATTAATTACCATTGAAGTCAGATCCTTAGCCAGACATATGATTGGAGCTAGAGCTTTGATAGTTCTACACGATTCAAGATTTCAGAATAATGATTCACAAAGTGTAATAGGGATTTTAGAAGTAGATTTAAATCAACCCTTT
>Ga0214545_1005931_pt1 | contig 21671 bp, 13 predicted proteins | sample CNSS4metaG_FD_160064 | JGI IMG/M metagenome (GOLD analysis project Ga0214545, IMG submission 160064) | Root nodule microbial communities from cowpea collected in UCLA plant growth center, Los Angeles, California, USA - CNSS4 | ecosystem: Host-associated > Plants > Roots > Nodule | place: USA...
ATAATAATAGTTATTATTATTATTATTATTATTATTATTATTATTATTATTATTATTATTATTATTATTATTATTATTATTATTATCATTATTATTATTATTATTATTATTATTATTATTATTATTATTATTATTATTATTATTATTATTATTATTATTATTATTATTATTATTATTATTATTATTCTTATCACTATAACACATCTAGCATGCTTTCCCATCAAAGTTAAAAGCATCGAATTCTATACTATATAGTTAAAATTCAAATAAAGGTGAAGGAAGTCAATTAAAAAGTAAAGAGTATTTATATAAAAGGATTAAATATATTTACATTTCTTAACTTTCCGCATTAATTAGAATTAATCTATTTTCTAATTTTTTGTCCAATTTAATTTTTAATAATTTTATAATTTTTTTATTTTCTATTATAATGATAAAACAAATATACATTATTTTCACCGATAAAAATAATAAATAGATAAAAAGTTATAAGACAATGTAATAAAAAATACATTTCCAATATTATAAAAAAAGTTAATTATGTTTTTGTTCCTTAACTTCCAGTAAATTTTAGAATTAGTATATTTCGAAACTTTAGACTAATTTAATCCTTCATCTTTCAAAATACGTGGATTTAGTCCTTTTAATCAAATTTTGTTAGGTTTAATAGAAAATATGAAAGATAATTGTTGATAAATAGGATAAAAAAGAAGCAGAGATATATTGTTTTATAAAAATACTTTTAAAAATAACGGTCAATTTTTAAAATTTAATAAATAATTATATTTTAAATGGTGAAATTTGAATTTTGAAATGTGGGCACAAAAGAAGGAGTAAATTCTCTCTTTTGTATTCGCATTTTTTAATATTTTATAGAAATTTGAGTTAAGTTTAACTCTCATGCTAAAAGCAAAAATATTAAAACAGCTTCCATCGTTGAACCATGCCATTGCGGCTACCGCGCCTCCGCATCTATCACCATTGTCACTGCACCCCTATACTCCATTGTTGTTGCAGTCCTTTTGAGAGGAAGCAATAAGAGATAGTGTAAACCGGTAATAATTTGTAGGAAGATTGTTCAAGAAAACTCGTTTTGAATAATTTATTTCATAAATCTTGTTCTTGAAATCCTATCGAAAAATGCATCTTATAAGTTTTGAAAAGTTTGTTCTGAAAAGTTCATCTAAAAAGTACTCATATATTTTGGAAAGCTTATTTAGAAAGCTCTTTACAAAATATATTTAATATGTTTCAGAAATTCTATTCAAAATTCTTCTTCTAGAAACTCTATTTTGGAAATCATGTTCTTAGAATTTCATAAAGTTTGTTCCAAAAATCTTATTGAATAGGTAATTTTGAAGTCCCTTTAGGAAGGGTAGAAGGTTGTTTTGAAACATGAGACTATTGTTAGAAATCATAGGAGCACAAAAAAAAAGTATTTTCCATTCAGCTATAACAATATATAAAGAATAAACACAATCAATCATTAGTTAATGTTATTTTTAATACAGTGGAAAATGTATTTTTTATTTCTTCTTGTAAATATTTTACAATTACTTGTTGACTAACCTTTAAAAGTATTAGAGATTTTCTTCCTTCATACTTATTGCATTTACTTTATCACGTGCTTGCTGATAAAAAAAAAACTTTATCATGTGCTTCTTCATCTCTTTGATTTGATTATTTAGTGGTTGTCTGTTTAATGAAATTTTCAAAATGATTTCTAAATTTTTAGATCTTTACCCTTATTATTTTGCCACTGTAAAAGAGATTTATAGTTATTTTAGACAAAATTTAACATCTGCATTGGGATATAGATTAATAACTCTCGTAGTAGTAGATTTGATTACTTCTATTATAGCATGAAATTATGTGTACATCCAATAAAAGGACAAATCAAGATTGTAAAAAGTTCAATTTGGACCTTTTGAAATAAAATGAAAAGTAATGAAATGATACAAAATAATATAGGAATTAAAAAATAAATAAAAGATATTAAAAGGAAGCATTTATTGTTCTAAAAAAAATATTGATAAAATTCACTTGACTAGTATAATAAGGATAAGTCTCATGAATATTTTTGATATCTTCCTTTAGTTGTATGTTATTTTTTTGTTATGATTTTTTGTTTCTTCTATTTTCTCTTTATATTTAAGAATATATCATTTTTATAAAATTATTTTATTTTTTAGGGATGAACAAAAATAATCTAACTAAACTTAACTATAATTATATGTATTAAAGTAACAAAAAAACTAAACTATTTGTAATAAACATTAAATATTAAATTCATAAAATATATATTTATAATAAAAATTAAACAGTATTGTTTTACGGTTTATTTTAAAAAAATTGAACTTTTATCAGTTAACTGCTCACTAATTGGATTATATATTTTATTTTCTCTTTTTCCTTCAATGGCCTATTATCCAAAACACCGTGCACACTCCTTTTTTTAATTAAATCACCATCATTGAGACAATGATCGTGAACTTATCATCCCCGTCACTACTATATAAGACCATGTCTCCCTTTCCCCTTACTATCGTCGTCCCACCTTACCACCTTCACTATAATTCTAACACCTCACACCCCACTCAACTGGTATGTCTTTTTTGGAATTTTAAACCTAACTAACATTTTGTCCTTCTCTTATATGTATTTTGCATTCTTCTCATTTTTTTTATACTCAATGTTTCACTACTTACATTTCATCTTTTCTTCTCATCTTCTTATAATATTTTTCTTAAATATTTAGGCTTTTACCAATTTCGGAACTCTATGTTCTCCACTCTGACAAAATCGTTATTTGTGTGAAAGGTAAATACAAACCAATTCAAGTTTGTCCTTTGGATCTTTTTGTATTGAAAGTATACAATTTATTCATGTTATTATTTATACACTTGCTATATTTAATTTTGGCAAAAACATTATGTTTCAATTGTTTAAAAGGAACCTTATGATTATGGTTTTGGTGTTGAAAAACTTTTGGGTGACATTTTTTATGCACATTACAAAGCGACTTTCCTTTTGTTTTATATTAATTAATTATGAAAGTGTAAAATTTTCCTTTAAATTTTTTCCTCATTTTTTTTAAGGTGTTTTAAAATTCACTACAACTGATACAACTGAAGAGTAGTTCGATTCAGTTCGGTTCAGTTTAGTCTTGTTCATTCGGTTCAGTCCGGTTCAATTTCGTTTGGTTCGGTTCGGTTCGGTCCGGTTCAGTTCGGTTTGGTTTAATTCAGTCTGGTTCGGTTCAGTTCAGTTTGGTCTGGTTCGATTAAGTTCTGTTTGGTTCGGTCAGGTCCAATTTGTCTCGATCCGATCCAATTTGGTTCAGTTCGGTTCGGTTCGGTCCGGTGCGGTTCGATTCGGTTCAGTTCGGTCTGGTGCGGTTCGATTCGGTTCGATCCGGTCTGGTCGATTTAGTTCTATTTGGTTCGATCTGGTCTGGTCGATTTAGTTCTATTTGGTTCGATCTGGTCCAGTCCGGTTTGGTTCATTTTGGTTTGGTTTGGTTTGATCCGGTCCAATATGGTCCGGTTCATTTCGGTCTGATCCGGTTTGGTTCGGTTCGGTTCAATTTGGTATGGTTTGGTTCGTTTCAGTTCAATCTGATTCAGTTTGGATTAGTTCGGTCTGGTTCAATTCAATTTGATATGATTCGATTCATTTCGGTTCAATCCGATCCAATTCGGTTCACTCCAGTCTAATTTGATTCGGTTCGGTTCCAATATTAAAAAAAAATCTGCGAAAAAAGAGAATGAGACATGGAATAAAACTGACAAAAGGGGCTCAAAGTTGGCAGGCCCATTACGACCTCATGGTAAGCCGTGCAACTGCATGTACTGGATCAGGCGTTCTTGGGAGGAGAAGTTTCGCGAATATAGAAGAGCCAGGTTACAAATACTGCCAATGAATTTACCTTTCCAAATCAAAGTCTCTCCTCTCCCCATCTCTCTGCAACAAACAGAGATTGTGATTCGCTAATTGTTAAACAGGTAATGTTAACATCTCTCATATTCTTCTCATTCTATTCTTACGTCTTTCTCATCCTTGATCTTTGATTCGTTTGTGACGAAATTGCTAATTCGTATTAAATTACGATAATTATCATCTTTAGGTGATAAATTATAGTTCTCTAGGCATGAATTCCTCTGCCTTTTTATAATTTTTTTGGATTATTTTTTTTGTGAAAAGTGATTTTCATCTAGATAAAATCGATTATGATTAGTTTTTGGCTGACTTGTTGACTATCAGAGTTGTTCTTCTCTATGCAGTGGATCTGCATTTTTCTAATCTCCTTTTTGAAATTTGCTGAAAGGTAATTTCAGCTGTGGATCATATTAATAATTATTAGGTTATGTGTTTTGTACTTGTTCATTCTCCAAAACTGTTTCGGAAATTGCTGTACTCAAGGCGATGGAATCTTCTGCTTTTTAAATTTGGGTGAGAAGTGATTTCCGTCTGGATAAATTAGTTATAATTGTTTTTTTCGGCGGTGGATGTGTTGATTCTTCGGATTTGTTTTTATGAAATTGCTGTTCTCTTGACGTGGAATCTTCTGCCTTTTTAGTTTTCTTTGGAAATTTGGGTCATGAGCAATTTCGGTCTGGATTAAATTTGTCATGATTAGTTTTATGAGTTTTAAACCAGTTGATTCTCTAAACCTGTTTTCCAATTATTATTATTATTATTTTGGCAGTGGTTAGGATTTGTGCTTTGGTTCCATCGAAGTTGTGGTGTGTTTTTAATTGTATTTTCGTATGTGTGGATGTAGGTGCAATAACATCAAATATGAGGGGAAGAAGCTACAGTTATAGTCCGTCACCTCCAAGGCATTATAGCCGAAGAAGGCGCAGTCCCAGCCCTAGGGGCAGACACAGAGGACGTGATAGAGATTTGCCAACTAGTCTTTTGGTTCGAAACCTTCACAGAGATTGTAGGTATGTTAGTCAAGGATTTTTGCATTTCCAGTAAGTATTTTATTTTCCGTGATTTTTTGCAGTGTTTGTTTTTGTGTGTAATGCGGATCAGGATTGTTGAGCCTTTTTCTTTGTTGCTTGAATGTTACTTTGGCTTATCTATTGTACGTAATGGAAGAACCATAGGTCCTAAAAATGGAATGTCAGAGAAGGAAAAGTTTTTTCCCATCTTGTACTACATCTATATATAATTTGAACATTTTTGGTCTCAGCTTCCTGATGAAGAAGCTTTGTAAAAAAACGAGCATCCTTTTGGGGGGGAGCTGAATCGAAAATGCTTGGATTATTTTATTTCTGAAGAAATAATGGTTACTTATTTTATCAGTATTTTGAGCGAGTTTGTTTGTAATGCTAAACTTTTCTGCTCATTTTTCAGGGCGGAAGATCTGCATGGTCCATTTGGCCAATTTGGTCCTGTTAAGGACGTTTACCTGCCTCGAGATTATTATACTGGGTATGTGGTTATTGACTAAAACATGGCTCCTTGTGTATTGAAAGATTTCTCAGCGGCCACTTTGATAAATTGCTAGTGACATTAAACTACTATGAAACATTCAATGTTGAGTAATGCCTGAATTGGGATTTCAGAAAATTGTGGTGGCTTTTACATAAGTATTTAGTTTTGCCACTTCTTTCTCGGTAATAATTAATACTCCAATTATTTTATGGGAATTTGGTTGTTTTATTGAAAGAGTTGAAGACACAAATGAAGTAATAAGAGTACTGTGTTGAAGAGAAGAAAGAAGTAATAAGAGTACTGTGTTGAAGAGAAGAAAGAAGTAATAAGAGTTCTATTCAAGGTTATGTAAGTATCCTTGAAGGTTTGGAAGGTTGAGTTTGAATTCATTGTGAAGAAGTTCAAGTCTTGAAGAGAGTTCAATCTCAATTAATTCTTTGGCTTCTACAAGGTTAGCATCCATGTGGTGTTTATTATTGATTTCTATGGAGTGTTGAGAGTGACTTGTGATAATTCGGAGTCAGATTCATATCTGCGGATATGTGCAATAAACCCACCTTCCTCATAATGCTGGTGTGTTTACTTGTTAAACCATGCTTATAATGTATCTGATAACCTTGAATGTTATGGTACAGGGATCCAAGAGGTTTCGGGTTTGTCCAGTATGTGGACCCAGCTGATGCTGCGGATGCAAAACATCACATGGACGGTCAAATTCTTCTTGGTCGCGAGTTAACTGTAGTGTTTGCTGAAGAGAACAGGAAGAAACCTTCTGAAATGAGAGCAAGGGAACGGAGAAGGTAAGGAAATTAACACTCGGTTGCTTGTAATGCTGTTGTATAACTGGTATAAGTAGTAGACTAGGGAGTCACATTATCACATCAATATGAAAAGGGCCTTTTGTTTATTGTTACTCCATGTTTGATTCCTTTTTTGTTTAATTTATCTAATCTCCAGGGATCGATCATATGATTACAGGCGATCGCCTCGAACCTATTCTCCTAGTCCAGACTATTCACCTTCTCCAAGACGAAGACGAAATTACAGGTTTTTGTTTTCTGTTATTACATTAGCTTATGTAATAAATTTAATTTCTGATGTAAATGATGCTCAGTGTTTGTACTCACCACCTTTATTGTAATTCAGGTCAATCTCACCAAGGGGCAGAAAATATAGCGATCGATCATACTCTAGATCACCTTATGGGTCAAGAAGCCGCAGCAGAAGCAGGAGTTATGGCAGAAGCAGAAGTTACAGCAGGAGCTTGAGCAGAAGTCCTGGCTACTCTAGGTGAATAGTGCGGTGGAAAGTTCTACTTTCATGTTTTTATTCATCTTGTGTGCTGATGATGTACTTTAGATTCATAGTGTGAGTATTTTGTGAATTTGGTAGAAAGAATCTGTCGTCACTTACGACCTTCGTACGCCATGTTTGATTATAATAGTTCTATTCAACCGGTGGTTAAATTAAGTTTTGATCTGTCACATATTCTTTTTCACTGGGCTATGATTTTTTTTTTTTTTTGAACGAGATGATAAACGAAGAAGTTTCTTCTGGATTAGATATTATATTAGAATGGGAGATACATGAAAAAGATGAAGAAGGAAGAAAAAATAAGAAAGAATAGAAGAGAAGGAGGAAACATGATGGACCAAGTCTTACATTATTAAAGAAATTGGATGGGCTTTTCTTTGATAGAATTATCAAAGTAGAAAGGTAGAGTTCCGGATTTGTTTTCTTGAGAATATAATAAACTTCAATTAATTTAGGAATGTTGACTTGATGCTAGTAAAGAGCGTACTCCGTTGATCTTTAAGAATTTTATCTACTCAGAGAAGTCTTTAGTCTCTCCTATTATAATTTGACATTCCTAACAATTCATTCGTAACAGTTCGTTGCAACAAATTATGTCCACTGAACATACTCTCAATGCATGAAAAGATGTTTGTAACCTACCATAGCCTTGTTCCAATGATCTCCAACTTATCTTTTAACCATTAATCATTCTCTCTAATTATTCATTTCTTTGTGGATGATAGGTAGGTTCAAGTAGCTAAAATTATTGTAAGCAGAGAAATTTTACAGAAAAAAAAAACATATTAAATTCAATTTAAATCGGATAAAATTGCTGTATATTTTATTATATTTTAACTTATAAGACCGGTTATAAAATACGAGAAAAGAGACATGTAAATAGAGAAAAAAAAAATACCATAAAAAAAAGGATGGACCTTAGACCATACTCCCCGGTGAAACTAATTTCATTTTGTTAGTTAAAAATGAATGTTCAAATTTGAAATATAGTAAGAGCAATAGTTTAAATTTCTACCTGAAATAATGTTAAAATATTTTACCAACTAGTTACATTTTTTTTTTCATTGAATAGTTTACCTATGAACTTGTATTTTATTAAATAACTTTCGTTTATACTCCATATAATAATTTACTTTATAGATATATCATCACACTATTTTTCTTAAAGATTTCTCCTGATAGAATTTTTCTGCAAGGAATTGAAATTGAAGAAAAGACAAAGTTAGATATGCGATGGCCCTCAGATCTTAAAAAACTCAGTTTTCATGTACTAACTACTCAATATCTCTTTCAGTTCCAACCAGTTGGTGAACTACACTTTTTTTTCCAGTAATAATACACATTCAAATAAAAAAAATACACAAATTGACCCATTTCCGTTCTTATTTTCCGAATAATAAAGTTTATTATATATTAGATTAATCTCGTTATTAAATTAATAATTATATTTAAATGTTGTTGATATTTTACGTCAATGATATAAATTTATAATATATAGATATATTTAAACACCACTTTATAGATAAACTGTGCGAAAACAACTTACTACATTAGACACCTCTTTCTCTTCTACCAGCATTCCTAAGACTCAATTCCCACTTTAAATAGTAAAAAGTATTTGTTGAAGAAACAAAGTCATACTGGTTCATTTAGGTAAAAATTTGTCAGTAGTGCCATTTGTAAAAAATAAAAAATAAAAATCGTGAAACTACAATTCAACACAATCAAACTATTTTGGCTCATATGATGATAAGATCATTGAGTTTAGTTGTCACCCATACCCAACAAAGTTATTTCATGTTAATATAACCTTTTTAATTTTTCAGAAAAAGTAGATGTTGAAAGTGTTAATTAATAATATAGTTTTCCAATTTAAGTCTAATTTTAATAACCAACGTTTGTATCTAAAATTGTCAAAAATTTCAAGGCTGAAATAATTTTAATTTAAATTAATAAGAAACAAAAACAGTCCACATTGATAGTATAAACAATTTATATATTATAAATAGTTTTATTTACGATCTAATCATAAATTATTATGAATAATAAACATATTTAATTTTTATATTATTTACCTCAAAATCATAAAAACTAGTTTTTATTACAAAACAAAAGTTTAAATTTTATGTTCCAATGTTTGTACTAAACTACCAGAAAAAAAAACATTATTACAAATGGAAGAAGATGGGGACACTTCACCTGCATTACATTGCATTGCATCAAAAAGCTCCTTCTTCTATTTCTATTATGTGTACATAATATATATATATATATATATATATATATATATATATATATATATATATATATATATATATATTCCAAATAAAACACTTAATGGCAATATAGTACTATTTTCTAACACATTTTTTAACTATAAATATATTTCTTTTTCTTAATTTAAAGAACTAAAACAATATTTTTAAATTTAAATGACTAAATATTTTTTTCTAAATTTAACAAACTAAAGTCATATCCATTGATTATAAGGGTTGTTCTATGAAATTTTAATTTATTCTTGTGAGTTTTAGACAAGAAAATGTCTAATTAATGATCAATTTCAATGATAATAAATAATTAGTCACTATATTGACCAATTTAGATATCAATTTATTAACTAAAAATTATTGATAACTAAAATAATTTCTAAATTAGTTTATAAATTTGTCACTATAGTGACTTACTTTTTAAATTAGTCACCAACTTTAGCTAACAAAGTTTTAGCTACTAAAAAATGGTTTTTAGATTTGTATCTAAATTGATCACTAATGAGACAAATTTAATGACTAATTTTTTTTGTAGTTAATGTTAGTAACAAATTTAGATATCAATATTTTAGAATTGTGTAGCGAAATGTTTTCGTGCTTTGGGATTTTTGTTTTTGAGAAAATACGCACAGAACGTGACATGCAAAGTTGTTCCAATTCATTGATGTTAGGGTTTATGATGCATGTTATGATCATTAAGAAAATAGTATTATTTTATTTTGCACGTTTATCTTTTTATATTTTATTTATAAGTTTTAGAATTCTATTTTAAAATTCCGTGAGATTTTTCTGTAAATATTTAATAACAAAATTTACTTGTTACGAATTTCTATAAGGAGTAGGAAAATAAAATAAAAAATACGAGAAATTCTTGTGGTAATTTATTCATTTCATTTCATTTTTCAGTTTTTTTTTTCTTCTCAACTTTAGTTGTAAAAGACAACAATCTTAGAAATAATTAATGATGGAAGTTAGAGAGCAACAATGCTCTTGACAAATATTTATTATTATTATTATTCCATTTCCATCTAAAAAGATGAAGAAAGCATGAACACCTTTGTTAACAACTGGTAAAGTTATTGGCTAAAGTGAATGCTTTTTGGAAAACAAAGTTTGATGTGAATTCTCAAATTTCAAATTAATGATAGTTTTTCTTTTTTATGTTTTTTCTTATATTTTTCAGTTTCTTTAGAGTTGTCCAGATAAGGAGTCATCTTCTTAATCACTTTTTGAGTATGTTTTCAATACTAAAGCGTTCATATGCCTTTAGTTTAAATATATGTAATACATAATATTTAAAAAATGATTAAATATACTTTTGTCATAAATTAGCTTGAAATTAAACTTTTAGCTTTATATTTTAAAATTAGATTAATGTTTTTTATTGAATACTTAAAATATATTTTTTCTCTATTGTTAAAAATAAAGTATAAAGTGTGAATTTAAGTTATGTATTACATAGAAATAATAAAGTTAAATATAGTATAAAAAATCTATAAATTCAACGTTTTAATATTTTGGAGTTAAAAGTGAGGTTAATATTTTTTTTATATATATATATATATATATATATATATATATATATATATATATATATATATATATATATATCATTTCTTTTCAATAAATCTATAAGTAAATCTTGATAATCGTTTTAGTTCAATGTAATTATATTATATATAAATAATAAAATTAAATATCATATAAAAAAAAGTTAAATAAAAAACCATTTTAAAATATTTAAATTAACAAATTATTTTTAACAAATATTCACTAAAAAAATTCAATTCTATAAACATTCATCTAAAATTAATGATTTTAATTTTTTTTCTTATAGAATAAACATTTACAAAATAAATCAAGGTATCTTTCAACATAAGAATATATTAAAAATTTAATTATTCTTTAACTAAATATTACTTTATAAAATATTATAAAAAAATTATATTTTTATTAATGAATTACTTTATAATCAACCATCTGTTAATTTTAATTTATATCTACTTTTAAATTAAACCACTAATATTACGATACATCATTAAACCTAATAAAAACTCTTTTTTTTCTAAACACTTTTTCTTAATCTAATAAATTTCACTTTATACTACTCTATTTTCATCATTTTCTCTCGTTCTTTCTTTTTTCTACACTTAACTCCAATTCAAATAAAACATTAATCCATCACAACTTAAATATATATATTTTTTTATCTTATGATTCAAGTAGTGATCACATGCATGATAAACTGATTATGATATTACTGATTCTAATTTTAACAAGTAATCAAAAGTTAAAGCTCAAAAGTTCAATCAAACTTCTATTTTATCTTATCTTTCTCACTTCTTTCTTTTCACTCTCTCTTTATAACTCCACCCTTTCTGTCACATCATAACATTCAATCTCGCACTTAACTTTGGTGAAACCTTTTCACTTTTTTTCTCTCTTCCTTTTTCTCCACGTGCCCCCACCTTCTGATCCTGCGCGTGATCAATCCCCCCACACAACACAACAACAACAACAACTGCTAACACTGTGTTGTGTTCCTTTGAAGCATTGTCTTAAGTCTTCCCACGCATTTTCCTCTTTCTGTGTTGTGTGTCTCACGTTTCAACAACCAGAAGAAGCTGTGATGGGTAGACTTGCACCATTATCTGAAGAACCCATCAATGAAGAAAATGAAGGAAACAACAACAACTCAAAGAAGTGTCTTCAATCATGGAGAAACTGGAACTGGATCAAGACTCACTTTTCCCTTGTCTTCAACAAGAAGTCTAATCTCAAGATCCTTCTCAGTGTCTTGGGTTGTCCTCTTTTTCCTCTTCCCGTTCACCATTTATCACCCCTCAATGAGGCAAGCCCTTCTCTTCTTTCTCTTTCTTTTTTTCTCTCTGAATTCTAATGCACCATGCAAGAGAATGTTGCTGTCATTGGAGAATTTCTGGTATAAGCTTTATCTCACAAGCATGAATTGAAAGAAATGTTAAGTTTCTGGTGGTTTATATCTAAAAGAAGTTCATTATATCTACAAAGAAGAATACCTTGTTGAAACCAAGAAAAAAGAAAGCTTTTTATGAACCCAGATAATTACAAGAAAACATATTTACCTTTTCTCTTGATGGGTATGAAAAATGAAGGGTTTTTACTTTTGGGTATGTGTTTTAAAAAAGCACGGTAATTTCTTGTGTTGATCAAGATTAGAAAGTGTTACTTTCTGACCACTTTGTTTATACTTGGAAGGAGCATCTTTTTAATCTTTATGTGTTTGCCACCGATTCCATGATGCTACCATGTGATTGCTGTAAAGGGTGTGTGGTTAAATATGCAAGGTTGATGTGTTGTCTGAAGGAGAAAGGAAGAGGCATTACAATAAATATTTTTCTTGTTTTGTGGTGTAATAACAGGTGTCATCTTCGGCACAGTACATTATACAACACTTCAGGGCTGCAACAGGGTGTAAGAAGCTGGAGGGGACAGTGAAAAATGTGTTCACAACAGGGAAAGTGGCAATGGATGTGGTGGATGAGCTTGGATCCACCACCAATGGTGGTAATAATTCGGAGAAAGGGTGCTTTGTGATGTGGCAGATGGTTCCAGATAAGTGGCAGATAGAGCTGGTTTTGGGTGGTCAAAAGGTTCTGGCTGGTAGCAACGGTGCCATCGCTTGGCGCCACACCCCTTGGCTCGGCGTGCACGCCGCCAAAGGCGGCGTCCGCCCTCTCCGCCGTGCACTTCAGGCAAGTTCTTCCTCATCTTCATCATCACCACCACCACCAAGTCATCATGTCTTTGTTTTAAATTTTCCAACAGATTTGGTGTTGTGTGTTGTTACTACTGGTCCTGTTATATGTTGGTTGGTATAATGTTATGCATTGGTAACTGTTAATTTAAGGACATAATGATGATAATTTGAAAATATTATGTTAGTTTTCTCATTGTATAAAGAATTACTTGTATGACCTATGACCTAATCCTTGGTTCCATGAATTGGTGGGTAAGGGAAGAACCTCTTTTGTTTTAAGATGGTGTTTGAGAAAAAAAAAAAAATCTTGTTGATTTGTAACATATAAACATATCTGTCTTTTGACACATATGTATATATATACAAGTGTACTGTAATCAAATCAAATACTTTTGATTTGTTTAAATAGTCATAAATGCCGGTTAACACTATTGTTCATTTTAATTAATACAGAGCTTTCAATATATGCCACCGGCCAATTTAATGAATCTTTGATCACCTACTAAATTTCATTCATTTATTCCATCTAACCGCATTCCTGTGTTTCCTTTTCATTATTTCATTCATTTATTCCATCTCACCATGACATGTGATTATTTTGGCTTAACTTTTCCATTAAGAGTCTTTAAACAAGAGTTCAATGTAATGTGATTTTCTAGCTTCTCGGTCCACTATGAAGCAAGACTGAATTCAGAGTCTAGATTTTTTACTGAAGTTTTTGGTGTTCTTATCTGTTGAACATCAACAATATAAACTGTTGGTACTTTAAAAATCTTTGTAATGTATTTGAAAACATTGAAATCAGTGTTCATCGATGTATTTTGAAAACATAACTGAGAACATAGAAAACTTAGCAGAGAATCCAAATTTCTGTAATAGTATCTCTAGTATTTGGCACTGATTTGAGTGGTTGTGTTGTTAAGGGACTAGACCCTTTGGCAGTGTCAGGTGTGTTCTGTGGAGCACAATACATGGGGGAGAAACAAATCTCAGGCATGGAGTGTTTTGTGCTAAAGCTCTCAGCTGATCAAAAGGATCTTGTTGAACGAAGTGACAACACTGCTGAGATGATAAAGCATGCGATATTTGGTTACTTCAGCCAAAGAAGTGGACTTTTGGTGTTTCTGGAGGACTCTTATCTGACAAGGATTCAAGCACCAGGGTCTCATCCCACGTACTGGGAAACCACAATGTCAACAAAAATTGAGGACTATAGGGTTGTGGATGGTGTCATGATTGCACATGCTGGCTCATCAACTGCACTTATCACCAGGTTTGGTGACAACCTTAAGGCTGGACCAGCCATCACAAGGTTGGAGGAGTCATGGACCATTGATGATGTTGCATTCAATGTTCCAGGCTTGTCCTTGGACTGTTTCATACCTCCTCAGGAACTGCACACAGATTCTGGTTCAGATGATGATGTTTTCTATGCAAACTTGTAACTCTTTGCTGCTTTTATTTTCATCCAAACTAATGCTTCATGCTTCATGAATCATCATCATCATATCATGCTAATTCTGACTTACTTAACATGTATAATAATGCTTCTGTAATTGTATCACACGTTCTGGGGTTTTAGATCCTAGCTATTGGTTGTTCATATGGAGTTTTTTATTTTTTCTAGTTTGTTTTGAATGTTGTATTGATAAGATATGAGGTTGTCTTTTGTATGAAGTCATATTTGTTCCATTTTTCTGTGTTAATGTAGAGTGGTTACTGTACTAATCTTAGAATTGAAAAAACCAGAAGAAAAAAAAATTACATTGTTATCATGATCATTTTATTAACTTTTAAAGTTGTAGTTTTGAAAGTATACTAATTATGATTGATATAAAAGAATTATATTAAAACAAAAGCATTCTACTGGTTTCTTTATTATTCGTATTAAAAATACATTATATTAATATTTTAAATATATTTTAAAACATTAAAATTAGTGGTAATTAATATATTATGAAGATATCATAAAAGAATAATACAAAAAAAATTAGTATAGAATTCAAAATAATTATATATATATGTTTAGAGTGTGGAACAAGAGTGTGGAACAAGTGTAATCAGATTAGTAATGACAAACTATAATGTATGTTTTTTTTAACTTTAATTGATGTATGGTTTATAATGTTTATGTAATGTATGTTTTATTTATATGATTTTAATTGAGGCATGTTTTATTATGTTTATGTACAAGATAAATTTACAGGGTTGTTATTTTTAAGTCATAAGTAATGATAACATGATTTAAAAGTAAAAAAACAAATTATTATTCATGTAAATGAATAAATTAATATCACAGTTTTAATTAATTATAAATCTTATTATTTGGATTAATGTTGCTACTATTATTTAGTTCAGTGCTACTGTCATATATGCATAATTTCTAGTTATTATTAAACCAAACAGAGTGAAGAAGTTCAGAATAGTGTCTGTTATCAGAAGAATAAGAAATGGCAGTGTCTTCTTCATTCTCACGCCGCTTCTTCGTAAAACCGTTTCCCCTCTTTTCCTTCTATTTCTCATTCTCCACCGCTTCGCCATCGCCGCCTCCGATCCGAGTCGCGCTTACCGAGTCCGTCGGACGAGCCGTCTTCGCCACGCGCCCCATCGGCGCCGCCGACCTCATCCACACCGCCAGCCCCGCCGTTTGCCACCCCTACTCCGGCCGCGCCTCCTGCTATTCCTGTCTCGCCGCGCTCCCTCACTCCCATCCTCCCCGCGCGCCCTTTTGCAGCCAACACTGCCAACAACGATCCAAGGTTCCTTATCTCTCTTGTTTTCACATTTTATGCACACGCATTATGGGCAGAATCTCCTTCAAAATAGAGAAAATTTGGAAACTGTATTAGAGGCATGATCAGTAACATTCTTAGTCAGAGGAGATTTGTTTCGCAATAACAATTAACGAAGAACTTATTATGCATAATTTTATTTCGTGGATTATAGAACGGGTTATTCTCTTATACCACCATAAACAATTTTTATGAATATTTTGCAATATTTGAATATTTAAAAATGTGTTCAGTTAAAAAATTGAACATTTTTAAGCTATTTTTAAAATTTAAAGCGATTGAGTGAACAATGAGTTGAAATGAAAGTTACAAGTGAATTAGAAGGTAATTTTTCGCATTTCCATCTTCCTTCATCATGAGTTTTATCTCATTTTATAGGATAACACTTAGGATTTGTTTGGTATAGAGCATTGAGAGAGCGCGCGCCAAGAAGAGAAATAATTTGGTTAGTTTGGTTGGAGGAGAAGAGAACGAGCATTTATTTTATAATGTTGGGAGTCATTCTACTATTTCTTAACTACTTTTTATAAGTTTATATTTTGTATTAAGTTAATTAAGTTATACTACTTTCAAAATACTTCTGTTCTATTTCTCATATATTTCTACTCTACATAATAATTAAATATCTAGTTTTTTTTTCTCAACTTATTTCTTTTATATTTCGGTTCTCTCTATTTCTTTACTCAAAACCAAATACATCATCAATGTTGTTTATTGTGTTGATTACAAAGGAGAAGCTCCAATTCTGATTAAAGAGCATCATCGTGGTCATCTTAAACTTTTTGATGGTCTTGTTCTAACCACCATGAAAATTGGATCCCGTGATATTTTAAAATAAAAGCACAATTTTAATATTCCAAAATATAATAATATGATTATATTTTTACTTAATAAAGCATAAATTTTTTGACTTCTTTATTTATATTGATAATAATATCCAAACAGATTATCAAACTAAAACAACCTTCTAGCTCTTGTTGAAGTAAATATATCCACCAAGTATTCATATTGTACTTAAAATCTGGAGGCCCCTAATAATTCGAGGTCTTGTATATTGTACCTTCTCCAAAATCTTAAGGCCCTGAATAATTGGAGGTCTTTTATATTGTACTTTCTCCAAAATCAAGGCCCTGAATAATTGGAGGTGTTGTGGATAGGGTCTGTTACAGAGGTTGTTGTACTGGTCTAAACATCACCAGGTGTAAATATCGTTTACGGTCTGTAGACTATTTGTTAGTGGTTAGTTGTGAGACATATAAAACATCTTTTAGCTTAATATATGATTTTAACATTATGTTCTCACATCCTTATATAGGTATACTGTCACCATTTGTAATGTAATGTAACTGCATAACTATAATGAGTCGTTCTTTATTCATTTTAACATATGAATTGAAAAACACAGGAAACATAGTTATGTGAATTGCTACTGAATCAAGAATCCAAACATCCTAACACTCATGTCCAACTGTGTTGAATGGATTCTTACCTTTCGTGGATAACGTACACGGTCCAGGGGACTTACTCATTGATTCAGTCATTGTTCTAAGACGATCAAGTTCCTCCTCATCGCTTTCATATCAAGATCTAGTTGAGGATGAGATTGGGTTGATTTGTTTCTTCTTGTTCTGAGGTAGTATTGTCTGCCCAGTTTTGTGAGATTCCTTTGTTGCTTAGCTTCAGTATTTTGTTTCTCCCATGAAGTTTAAAGCACATTTCTTTAGTATGCCCATATATCTTTTTACGGAATGAGCAATCTTCTTTATGGTTGCCTTTTGTAGGACTTTCCTCTAGTGTTTGATCCTTGACGTCCCCTTTGGTAGAGCATGTGATGGAGATTTCTCCATTAAGCATAACAGTCCTCCGACTCTCTTCTCCCCTGACAATAAAGAACACTTCTAAAAGAGTAGGCATTTTTATCCCTTAGGTTTGTACCCTGATTGGGTCATATTCATGGTTTAGACCATGTGGAAAATTAAAGATTCTTTCTCTTTCAATGGCTTCAGCAAGTGCAACAACATCTGTTTTATACATCTTAAAATTTTGATATTGATCTAGTTCCATCCACAGCCCATTCAAAAATCCGTAATATTCCAATATGGATAGAGAACCTGGTTTGGTATTAAAAACCTTGGTTTCAATGTCATAACAAGTAGCAAAATCTTTTTTCAAAGAAAATGTGTTATTTAGGTCATACCAAATTTCTTTGACAGAAGAATAAAACTTATAATTTCTACTTATCTCGGGGATCATAGAATGGCTCATCCAAGTCACAATCAATAAATCTTCATCATCCCAAATCTCAAAATTAAGTTCATTTGTCCCCGGTCCTTTTCCATTGATGCAGTTTGATCTTGACCGTCCTTTTAGAATCCTCCAAATGTTCATACTAAATTAGTACAGGAAATTGAAGGAAAAACCAAATTGATTCGATAGAAACATTTTAAGGAATTAGAGTGATGTCTTTTGTACTTGGGGAACAATGTTGGAACCAAAAAAATAAGATGGGCCGAAGGTATATTTTAGGCTTTTTTTAAATTTAGTCGAAGCTTTTTTAGCTCTTTATAACTGTTGGAAAATTTTCATAGCAGTTCTTTAGTTAGCTGCATGTGCCAAATTTAACTTTTATACTCTTGTAGGGGCTAACCACTTGTAAGCTCTTGAATAGTCACAATTTGCCATAAGTAATTTGTAAACTTACGATTCTCTCTTGTGTTGCATGATCAGCTTCAACAATTAACCTGTATTTTAAAATGCCATGAAGTAGTTTTGCAGTGAATATATTTTAAGTTCTTGCTTGTCTGCAGATTTGTGCTTATTTTTAGATTTGTTATGTTATTTAGGGATATTACGATGTTGAGATGAAAGCAAATTGGGTGGCTTTTGATGACTATTGTGGGTATGAGATTTTCTTCTCTAGCATCGGATTTTTGGCATCTTCAATTGTGACGAGTTTCAGCAATCTCTTAAACAATTTGGACAAAGATTTATAACATAATATTGTATTCAGTGTTTTTGGAACTAATTTTTCTCTTTGATTTCGTAAGTAAGCCTATTAGGTTTCATGCACTACAATTCTTCAACCCAAAAAAAAAGTTGTATATATTCATCCTTTCTTAACCTTATTGAATGTGGTGACAGATATGATTTAATTGCAGTCAATAGGGAGATATGATGGGGGAAATATCTTACCAATTTATATTCATCATAAATATAAATAATCATGCATGTACGTGACACATTCAATTCATTATATATTCTTTCACGACTTCTCTCTTCTCACTATGGTACCAAAGCCGTACCATCCTCCGTGACTTTTCACTAATCCTTTCAACAAATGCTTTTGTCAGCTGTTGATAAATTTTTGAAACAGTTTTGGTGTTTGTTAAAACTTAAAACCTCAGCTTATCATTTAGTATTGCACTGTATCTAAAATATATAAGTGACAATTTCCTAATCTTCTCAAAGGTCTCGTGGGTTGAAGTATCCCTTTCTGGTAAAGCGATTGGCTTGCATGGTCATAGCAGGAGATGCCAGAAGTGACACTCTTGACATACTCCAGCCTGCCAATTTTACGCCTGAGATGGTATCAGAGGTGAGACAATTAGAAGTTTAGGATAATGATTACAAAATTCAAATGTTGGTTATTTCAGATAGCTGGTTTCTTCTAAAAGCAATCATAACCTGATTCTGAAAGTCAATTAGTTTTCTTATGAACATCTGAATGATAGGTGCCCAACAGCTTTTCATAAAACTCTCTTTTTCACATGTTCCTAGCATAGTTTTCTGCTATAAGGGGTCACTTTTTATATAAATTATTCAATACAGCAGGAGGACAATTATTGTTGTTTAAATTGGAATCTGATTTGGCATCAGTTTTTTGCTCCTGTGGTTTGTTTATGCATAGCGTCATTTTTCAGATGGAAGAGGAGTTTGTCTTGCTGAGGAATGCCTTCGCGGAGGCACTTATTGGAGATGATCGTATTGCCTGTATCCTTCGTTTGTCAAGAACATTTTGTACGAAGTACAGCACATACACAAGAGATATAAGTTGAGAGACTATTTTTCTTAACATTTAAAGTTTTAACTAAGCAATGGTACATTAACGCTTTGGCTCGAATTCGAATCAATGCATTTCGGATTGAGTTGGTCGGAGGACGGTATGAAGATCTTCTTTCATTAGCGGTTGCATCTGTGGAAGCTGAGGCTGCTGTTGGAAATGCTGTCTATATACTTCCGTCCTTCTACAATCATGATTGTGGTGAGTACAGTTTTATTTTTCCCTCAATTTCTAGTATTCATACATTTACGACTTGTTTCTTTTCCTATCTTTGATTGCTTGCTCAAGATTTCCGACTTAAAACAAATATTTGCATTCCATGTTTAGGAGAAGTTGTTTTGTTACTAAAATGTGACACACATGAGTGCACACACAGTGTTGACCTCCAGAAAGGGGCAATCTAAGTCAATTTGTTTACAGATCCTAATGCACACATCATATGGATAGATAACGCTCATGCAAAATTGAAGGCACTCCGTGACATTGATGAAGGTTTGTTCTAGGAATTACTTTATTTAACTGAATGTCTTTTCTCTTGTAATTTTATAGGTTGCAAGTAATGTGTTTGGTGATTGTGTAAAAAAATGTGCTCATTGGCTTTTACTGACAGTAGTTGGCAGTCTCCAATCAATACAATCCATTGTGAAAAAAAATTCTTTTATGCCATCAATCAGTGATAGAAAACTTTAGGCAAAATCGTCAGATAAAAACTCGGCTCTGAATGGTTGTATAAGATTTTTTGGTAGTGGACACACGGTATTGACTGATCCATATACAAGCAGTTTATTATTCTGATAAATAATGTGATCATTCTTAGAAGAATGAGTTCCATTGTTGTAGTTCCACTTTTGTCATTCTTGGAGGTCCATCGAAATTTCTGTATCACTCATAATCATTTTCTCATACCATAAGTAAATAAAAAATGGAACTTAATTAGGTCAAAGCAAGTGTTAAGAATTTGTATTATTATTAGAATAAAAAATATTAGTGTTCTTGGCAAATAGCAACTTAGTACTCCCCCCCACTTATCTGAAATACTTTTGCTGAATTTGCATTGATGCACTACAATTCTCTTTTGGTAAACTGCAGGTGAAGAACTCAGAATATGCTATATTGATGCCAGCCTGGACCGCGATGCTAGAAGAGAGCTTCTGCTTCGAGGTTTTGGTTTTCAATGCAATTGTAGTAAGTGCTTACATGGCGATTAATTATTCTTCTCTTAAGGTTTCTTCTTGATTTTGCAATTGTAGTGGTTGTGTTCTGACAATGCAAAATTCCCCAAGTGAGTTACATGAGGTTCAAATTTTGGGGGAGAAGGGTGGGTTAGAACGAGTACTAAGGATTTTCATTTTCGATTTACGGATTTGAGTTAAGCATATTCCATTATACTTCATGCATCAGTGAACTCAGAAGACTGAAACATTTTTCAGAAATCGCATTCTCATTTTACAACATGTTTTGTTTAGAAGTTAGGACTTAGACCAAACTCATATAAATGTGGAAAAGCTTAAGCTGTATGAAGCCTCGTTCTGGAATTGCTCGATAATATAACAGTTGTGGGCTTTCACCCAACTATCAAATTTAGAAGGACTTCCATAACTGTTTTCTTGTATTTCATAATTCTTTTTCTATTTTTTTGAATTATGTAAAAATAACTTTTAAATTGTACAATCTAAAAAAATGTAAATGAAAAAAATTATGGAATGCAGGAAGAAAGTTATGAATGTGAAGAAAAAACTGTCATTTAAAAATTATTAAAGTTGGCTCCTCTCACTTTTCTAAAAGTGCTGTCCAGGCTTTAACCATGTTGCCCTTAGGCTTCAACCTCATACTATCATCATACAGCCAAAGTTTTTGCTTGGTATATGTGTGACGTCACATTTTAATAGATTACTCTACCAAATAAAGCATCACAAAATTTTGATAACGAGAACCAATCAGATTAACATGAAACGTACGAAAAGTAACTATTACAGTCATCCATAGGAGTACTTAGAGGAAAACCTGGGCATACAACCATGCCATAAGAAAACACAATTCTAAAAGTTTAACAG
>Ga0214545_1005933_pt1 | contig 21660 bp, 13 predicted proteins | sample CNSS4metaG_FD_160064 | JGI IMG/M metagenome (GOLD analysis project Ga0214545, IMG submission 160064) | Root nodule microbial communities from cowpea collected in UCLA plant growth center, Los Angeles, California, USA - CNSS4 | ecosystem: Host-associated > Plants > Roots > Nodule | place: USA...
ATTAGTGCCAACACCCAACCAAATAACAAAGCAACAAAGCTTTCAAATAGAGAAGAACAAGAGAGGAAAACCTCTACAAATCACTGCTGCAGTGCGAAATTAATATCTCCCAACTCAGACCTCGTATCAAAGATCCGACCGGTCAGAATGAAGAGCAATGAGTTCCGAACCTGCTGTAAAAATTTCAGCCCGATCCAACGGTGAACGAATCCGCAGCGCCGAATTTACTGCGACAGCTCTATGAAAAACGTGAACAGAATTTTCCCTCTACCTCTCCCTCTATGTGTTAGGGCTTTCAGTGTATTCTGACTCTATTGTTATGCCTCTCTCTTTATTTTATAGCCTCCTCTCCACTAGGTTAAGTGAGACATGGGCTTCTCAAATTTTGGGTCTTTTCTCCACATAGGAAGGGAGCCCAATACCCAACATTTTCAAGGTTCTCAATATCAAAATCAATTAAAATATTTTATAATTGATTAAATGTGTTTTTGCAATTGATGAGAAATGTGTTTAATCCTTTAACATGTGTCATAATTGGAATTATTTCAGAGAGACATTGTAACTAGTTTTACAAATTCAATTAGAATAATTGATTAATACTTTGGTTTAATTTATTATTGTTGGGAATCCAAATGTAAGTCTAAGTTTCATATTGGATAGAAATGAGCACATTGGGGAGAAATGAGAAAGTGAAGTACCATATAAGGACGAAGACCCATAAATCCATTGCCTTAAAGTTTTGGGTTGAGAGTGGTGTGAATGTCTTATGTGGTTGGTCTCAGGTCTCATTAGTGTTGTATCTCCCTAGTGAATCTCCTCCCTCGAAAAATCCAACAAGTGGTACTAGAGCTCCGGTTAGGGGCTTTGTTTTGTACTTTGAAAATGGAAGATAATGATGGTGCAGGAACCATGATTAAATTGGATTCTACAAATTATTCAATATGGAAATCTCGCGTAGAAGATTTATCATTTTGCAAGGACCTGTATGATCCTATTGAGAGGAAGATGGTGTTAAACCAACAGATAAATCTGATGGAGATTGAAAGAAAATAGATAGGAAGACTATTTGTGTGATCAGGCAATGGATATATCAATTTATTTGTCATCATGTGTCAAGTGAGACTCTTGCTTACAATTTATGGAAAAAATTAAGTGAGTTGTTTGAGTCTAAAAATTCCTTGAACAAGGCATTCCTTATTAGGAAGCTAGTAAACTTGAAATACAATTAATATGGTGAACCAGTTGACCACAATGGAGATTGTATGATGATGAACTATTAGCATTGTTGTTGCTTAACTCATTGATAGTTGAGAGACTTTGGTGGTATCTTTGAGTAACTTTGCTCCCAATGGAAAATTGACTTTGACATGGTTCAAGATAGCCTCTTAAATGAAGAAACTAGAAGGAAGGGTAGCAATAATGTTATCTTCTCTTCTAAAAATGAAGCTTTAGTTATGGAGTCAAGAGAAAGAAATATGTACATAAAATCTCATAAATTTAGTATTAGAGATATAATGATCATTCTCAAAGATTTAATGATCGTAATAAGTAAAGGGGGAGTGTACCAATGTGGTGGAAGGGACTCAACCTTGAGAGGGAGATTGTTGGGAATCAAAGTGTGAGTCTAAGTCCCACATTGGGTAGAAATGAGAAAGTGGAGCATCGTATAAGGACGAAGACCCATAAACCCATAATTATGTGGTTGGGCTTAAGTCTCATTGGTATTTTCATTATAATTTTCAAACTCAAACATTTTTTTAAACTAACTTTAAGAAAGAATTCACTCACATTTCATTTATTTATTTTTCTTACAATGCAGTCGCTCTTTAATTAATTTATTTTTCTCATTCTATCTAGTTTTAAAGTGTTTTATTTTTCATAGATTTTAAAGATTATATATTTGAACAAAATAAAATAAATTCAATATAAAATTGACTTAATTAGTATTTTGGTCTCAATATTTGTAGGGTCCATTCAATTTGATCCCTTATTTTCTTTGTTGTGAATTCCATTCCATTTATTTAAATAAATTCAATGTGGTATCTTTCATTAGTTTGGTGTTAACACCATTTAAAAGGTGACAACATGTGAGTCCAAATCCCTTTCTCCCATTGGAAATCCTTTTTCTTCAACACAACCCTATCTCGAACCCCACTCTTAGTGTTGTCGCCAGAGTCCACCTTCTCCTCCAATCCCTTTAATCGCCATAACCATCACTTCCTCCTTTTGCTTCAACATGCGACATATAAGCCTCGTTCGTTTCAACTAGATCACCACCATTGTCATTTCAACAATGGAAGATTCTCACCATTGTCACTACCCTAATGACACTCACCCATCCTCCTCCTCCCTTCCCACTAACATACATATTGAAGGTCAACAATAGAAAGTACCCAAGAAAACAAAAGTAACCATGAAGGAGTTACCTTAGTGGTGAAGAGAATCTTCCATTACTGCAACGACGATAGTGATGGAATGAAGGAGGCTTATGCATCATAGGAGTTGAAGGGGCGATAATGTGGCGATTAAAGGCGTTGTAGTAGGAAGACTGTGATGACAACGACAATGGAAGGAGTATGGCTAAGGATAGGATTGTTCGCTAGAGAAAAAGGGTTTCAAAGAGAGATTGAGTTTTAATTAACACATGGTCACATTTTAAAGAGTGTTAATACTAAACTAATATAAGGGACCATATTAAATTATTTTAAATAAAAGGTTTAATTATGCCTTTGGTCCCCATTTTGGAGTCAAAATCTCAAAATGGTACCCAAATTTTTAAAAGTCTCAAAATTGTCCCCTTTTTTGTTGAAATGTCTCACGTTTGCCCTTGCCGTTAAGTCAACGTTGACGCCGTTAGAGGGAGTGCCACGTGTCAGTTCCTCGATTATTTGAATTTTTTATTTATTTTTTTTTTGAATTTTTTTAAAAAATTAAAAAAATTGCCACGTGTCAAGCTGTCATCGTGCCACATAGCAGTGACAGTGACACGTGTCAGTATTACGCCACGTGTCATTTTCTTAGTCTCAATTTGGTCACTTTATTTTAATTTGTCTCAATTTAGTCCCAATTTTTGTAAAAAATTAGCAATTTTGTCCCTCTCCAAATTGAAATCAAATTTAATTTCTGTATAAATGTACACAAATATTTTCATCAAAATTGATATTTCAAGTAAATATTTTTAACCAAATTAAGTTCATTTAATTAATATTTTACATTGAACTTTATTTAAAATGGTTTAAAAGTTGTTAATAGAAAATAATGTTAATAGAAAAAAATTCATAAATTACCTAGTTCATGTTACAATAAAACACATAAATTTAAAATTTTAAAACAATTTTAAGTAAAGTTGAATGTGAAACAATTTTAATTAAACTTAGCTATGTTAAAAATATATAATAAAAATATCAATTTGAATACAAATATCAAATTTAATAAAAATATTTGTATAGCATTTATATAAAATTAAATTTTGTTTCAATTTGAAGGGGGACAAAATTGTTAATTTTTACAAAAATTGAGACTAAATTGAGACAAATTAAAATAAAGGGACCAAATTGAGACTAACAAAATGACACGTGGCATAATACTGACACGTGTCACTGTCACTGCCACGTGGCACGATGACAACTTGACACGTGGCAATTTTTTTATTTTTTTAAAAAAATTCAAAAATAAATAATAATAATAAAAAATTCAAAAAATCGAGGAATTGACACGTGGCACTCCCTCTAACGGCGTCAACGTTGACTTAACGGGAAGGGCAAACGTGAGACGTTTCAACAAAAAAGGGGACCATTTGGAGACTTTTAAAAATTTGGGTACAATTTTGAGATTTTGACTCCAAAATGGGGACCAAAGGCATAATTAAACCTAAATAAAATGAGAACAAAATGAAAAATAAATAAATAATCAAGTTGAAAAAACTATACAAATATTGAAACTAAAATACTATTTAAGCATATATATATATATATATATATATGAAAAGATATATTTTTTCTTACACAGTTTTATTCCCATTGTAATATAATTATTAACTGAATTTCTAAAAATTATATTTATTAACTATTTTTAAAAAAAATAATTGCTATTTTAAAATATTTTGTATAAGTATACTTTTTATTATTATCATTATTTTTCTCTATTATATTACCCTATAATACATCGATATTTCAATTTAGGTTAAGTATTTGTTTCTCACACATATTTGTGTCTGATACTTTAGAATACTTTATTGATATTTATCAATGAAGTATCTAATCTATAAAATCGTAGTACACTACAAGAAAATCTTTGAATAATGATCAATTTGAGTGCTAAAAATAATTAGTCACTATACAGTGACTAATTTAGGTATCAATTTAAAAACTAAAAATTATTGGCAACTAAAATAGTTCCAAAAATTTATAATTGGTCATTGATAATTTAAATAGTTTCTATTGTGAATTGATTTATATATTTGTCACTAACATTAACTACCTTTACTACAAACATAATTGGTTTTTAAATTGGTCACTAACATTAGCTACACAATTTATTAGTCTCTAATTAAGATATTGATCTCTAAAAATTTGTTACTGTTATGAATTAATGATTGTCCATTCCATTGATTCGATACATTTACTCATATGATTGATACTCATATGATTCATTACTACTCTTTATGTAAATATTTGTATTAACTAAGTTGATTTGTTTCTTTTATGGATTACATGTTTATTTATAAATAAGACTTTTCCTATCAATAATAATACATAGATGAGTTGCTCCCTAAAGAGGGTTATTCAATAAAATTGAACATGCTATTTTATTGATTAAAACAATCAGGACGTGTGTGACATAACTGTCTTATTGAGTACTTATTAAAATAAGGATATAGAAATGATCTTATTTGTTCCTGTATTTATATGAAAAGATCCAAAAATGAATTGCCATAATTATTGTTTATGTAGATGACATAAACATCGTTCGAACTCCTAATGAGCTCATAAGGCAATTGATTACTCAAAGAAATAATTTGAGATAAATGATCTTTGAAGGGCAAAGTCTTATTTGAAATTAGAAATTGGGTATTTAAATAAAGATGTTTTTATACGTCAATAGACTTATATAATTAAGGTGCTTAAAATGTTCTAAATGGACAAATCATGTCCATTATGCACTCCAATAGTTGTGAGGTTGTTATATGTTAATAAATACTCTTCTTAAACCTCAAGAAAATGATGAAGATCTTCTTGGTCCAGAAGCACCACATCTTAGTGTCATAGAAACACTAATGTATCTTGGTAATTATACTCGATCTAATATTGCATTTGCTGTAAATTTGTTAAGCAAGATATAGATCTTCAACTACAAGAAGAAAATTGTTTGGAGTAAAACATATACTTCGTTACTTTAAGGGTACTACGAATATGAGCTTATTCCATCCAGATGATTCAGATTCAAACGAATGGGTTATGCATATGTATGTTATTTTACATATTCTCACAATGTCACAATGGTTGATCACAAACAAGATGTTTGTTCACATGTGGTAGCACAATGGTTTCATGGAGGTATATGAAACAACCATAGTAGCAACATCGTCTAATCATAAATAATTACGAGGAAAGTTGTGAATATGTTTGGCCAAGGTCTATAATTCAACATGTGCAAGAAACTTGTGACTATCCCCGACAAAGATGGAATCAACAACCATATATGAAGACAATAGTGTATTGTTCAATTGAAAGGATGATATAGATATCCAAAAATTCATTCATGTGAAAATATGTCAAGTCTATTTATGAAGTTCTTGCCAAGAAGAACTTTTGAGCAAATGATTCACAAGTTCGTATTTCGTCACCTTAATGATGTAAGTTTACATGAGGGGAAGAAATAGAATATGTGATGAATAATATTATTGTATTAAAGAATGCAAAATGTTGCACTCTTTTTTCCTTCACTGGGTGTTTTATCCAAAGAGTTTTTTTCTAGTAAGGTTTTAAGGAGGCACATTCTTTTATCAATGGACACTCAAGGGGAAAGAGTGTTATGAATTAATGATTGTCCATTGATTTGATACATTTACTCATATGATTGATATTCATATGATTCATTACTCTTTATGTAAATATTTGTATTAACTAAGTTGATTTGTTTCCTTTATGGATTAGATGTTGTATTTATAAATCAGACTCTTCCTATCAATAATAATACACATATAACTTGCTGTTTATTCTCTAATGTTTCTTCTCTATTATCTATTATTCTCTTTGTTATTCGCTTTATTTAATAACAGTTATAAAAATTTGTCATTATTCTAAAAATTTTCTTATAATGGTACTTTTATAATGATAATAATTTAAATTTTTTTATGTTGACGACTTTAATATATATAATTTTAATTTAGATTCACACAACAATAATAATTTTATATTTTTTTAAATTTTTAAGAATTATCATATATTTTCAATATTTATTTATTATATATCTATTATATTATTTTATCATTTTGAAAATAGAATTATCGATGTATCGTATATAATATCAGCATCATGATATTACCTTAATTTCCGTTCGTGTTTGGTCTTTATTCTTAATTATTATTAATTAACGCAAGAGTGAACAAAGCAGGAGATTTTGGTTACTCACACCTTCTGTGTCGCGCGCGTTCGTTTGGAACCTCTCAGAGTCTCATCAACAGACACAATGACGACCGTTGTGCCAACCTCAGAAGAAGACGCGGCGCTCTCCGTCGTTCGATTCGCTTCTGAACTCGCTTGGGCCGATGCCGGTCCTGAGGTATTTCCCTTCCTCTCCCCCAAACCCTTATTATTTGTTTTCCTTCTTTGTTGTAATTGTAAACGGTTCGGTGTTATGCTTCGGTATGATATTATGGCAAATGTGAACTGTTTGTGGGACTTGAAATTGAATCTGAGTTTGTGAGACACGGTGACTTCAGATGGCGAATTAAAGTATTTGGGGTGTGTGAGAACGCGTTCCGTATTGTCATTTTATGTTGTGGAAGTTTCCGAAATTCGTGTCCATGTTTGGAAAATGAAAGGGTGGGAATGGTTAAGTAATTGTTAGATTCGTTTGATAGGTTGAATGGAAAAGAGGATGTATATGTGTTCACACAAGAAAAGATAGAATAAGAAATAATTGTGTCTGTGGAGGTATTATTGATGGGATTCTGGTTGAACAAACGATAACAGAAAATCGGTTACTTTGATTGCATGCTTTTAGTATAGTAAGAAAAGGGGTGACAGGGACCATGAAGGACACTGGAGGAAGTTGTTCAGAGGGATCACATGGTAAATGATATCTCTAAAGATTTGGTTTAATATGTAAACTGGTGTCGACTGATTTACGTTGCTAACCTCACCTAATGGGATAAAAGTTTTGTTATTAATGTTAATGTGGTTTATATTGAGGAGTACTAGGAACACACACTCTCTTGTTGGTTAAACTGCAAAATCAGGAGAGGCACTGTAATGAGCTCAGATATTAATTGAGATAGAGCAACCTATTTTGTAATTTGGAATATGAAATTTTCATATAATGAGGAAATGGTGAAAATAACAATTGTCAAATCATTACAAGCATTCCCGAACTGTAGAAATAACAGAATTGGCAGAAGAATATCCCAAAAGGGTCAAGAGAGAGGAAGAGACAATTCATATAATCCCCCCTTTCTCTTGTAGACAATTCATATAATCCCCCCTTTCTCTTGTAGCCAAATCCGTTTTTATAATCACGTAGTGCCCCACAAGAAATCATTCAATACATGTGTTTTGTGTTGTTGTTAAGTTGGTGCTTGTATTATTTGGTAAATTTAGTGTTTCCCATATTGGTTGGTCAGGTTACTGAGCCACAAGTTAGTAGACTCTGCATGGAGGCTCAAGAGTTCATTGTTATGGGAAAGTGGTTGGAGCTAGCATCATTGATGATTACCTCTGCTGAATTGATTTTCTCAAAGGTTTCTGAAAAAGGTAGAATGCTCTGTTTTGCTACTTCTAGTATTGTATTCATCTTCCATTTTGTCTTGATTTTAGTTCCACCAGTGTTATCAAATTTCAGCCATGGCAGCGCATATGGCATGCATGTGTTATGCAATCATCTGAGCTGAATCTTTTGCCAACTTGGCTACTTTGGTTTATTATGGCACTGTTGATGCGTGATCCTCAAATCCTTTTTTCTTGATCATGTTGCATTTGTGGCTTCCTTTTTTGGGCGTTGCATTTCTCATTTTCTTGTTTAGAATCAAATTTTTTGTTGCACAGAGAACTGCTCAAGGTGATAGGATGCCATTAATTTTACCAGCCCAATATGAGTGTGTTAACAAGTTCTGTTATTTCTTAATAGCAGATATAGAGTCCATCTTCACTATAATCTGCAATCTTGTTACAAAGACTGAGAATACAGATGAAGCTATGGAGATTGTAAAAGTTATAACGGCAAAAATAGTTCAGCAGCCAAACGAAAAGCCTGCTGTGCGATTGAAGATGTAATATCAGATGCTATATGGTTTAACAGTTTTGGTAATGCATGCTATTGTAACTATTTATTATTATTGATTTAAAATGTATTATTTTTTTTTTCTTTTACAGTTTGATCAATCTGTACAATCTTTTGGAGACTCCATACTGCCAGTTTTATGTCTACATGAAGGTATTGACTTTAGCTGTTGATGGGAAAGTCACAGAATACATTATACCTTCGTTCAAAAAGATAGACAGCTTCTTGAAAGACTGGAAAATTGGGATACCTGAACAGAGAGAGCTCTTTCTCATTATCTCTAATATTTTGAAGGAAAATAAAGGGTACAGCTGTAATGAATTCCTATCAAGCTCAATTTTATGTGTTCTCCTTATCTCTCTTTGGAGAGGGAGTACTACTTAAGTTTCTTCCCGTCTGTAGTACTGTTATGTTTTGAGACAGCAATCTTCTATCCATCTCTCAATCTCCATTTTTTAATATAAATAATTAATATTGCATCATTTTATCTCAGCATGTCCAAGGATGCTTTTAAGTTCCTGACCAATTATCTTGCGACCTTTTTGGGAGAAGATGTGCACGTTCTGAGTGAAGCCAAGGAGGTGGCCGCACGTGCAATTGTGGAATTTGTGAGGATACCTGACATATTTCAGGTACTTTTTTCATTGTAATTATGAAATTGTGATATTTGTAAGGTTTAATGATCTTACTCCTTCAGCTTGCTTACCTACATTGTTCAATTATTTTTAGGAGTTACTATTGCCAGTAGTAATATCCTCACTTGTGTTTTCAGTTGTTTCCTATTCTTAGGTGCTTGACTTTCCAGTCTTTGTGTTTAAGTCTATAATTAGACATAGAGGTATGAAACAGGGAACCATGGTAATTTATTGCTTTGTACTAAATCATGTAAGGTGATAAGAATATTTTCTTCTTGTTATAGGCATATGGATCTTCTGTTTTTCTTTGGGTTGCTTTCTATTATACCCCTCATCATTATTCATTGTACTCTAGATATCTACGCCCACTATTTTCAATGCAATTTTTGTCTTAGACTGCTGTAAGTTCTGGAAGAGCATTCACTAAGTTGATTGTCATGTTGTAGTGCGATTTTCTGGACTTGCCTGCACTTGGGCAACTGGAGAAGGATGAAAAATATGCTCCATTATATCAGCTTCTTAAGATTTTTCTTACTGAGAGGCTAGATGCATACATAGACTATTATGCTGCAAATTCCACCTTGTTGAAAAACTATGGTAAACACCATTCATAAATCATTAATATTCATCAATAGTCACATGTGTAGGGCTCTGCTCTACTTAATTTTACTATTACCATGTTGTGTTTTAGGCCTTGTACATGAAGAATGCATTACCAAAATGAGGCTGGTCTCATTGGTGGATCTTAGCTCTGATGGTTCTTGCCAAATTCCATACGAACTTATTAGGGACACACTTCAGGTAAAATTGTATTTGATTTCAATGTTTGTATGGGTCCTTTCTAGCATAACTGAATGTTGCAACTTCCTTTTCAGATCAATGACGATGAGGTGGAACTATGGGTGGTTAAAGCAATAACTTCCAAGTTAATTGACTGTAAGATGGACCAAATGAATCAAGTAATAGTTGTTAGGTATGCTCTACCTCAAATTCTCGTCTCTCTCTGCACCTAACTGGCTTACCCTACTCTGCGGGCAGATGGACATGTTAGCCTTGATGTTTTTTATTCAGTCAGCATCATATTCCCCTCAATTTGAAGATGTATTTAATACATGATTTAATGCAAGTGTTAAATGTGCAGTCATCCTAGTGATCGTGTGTTTGATCAGCCTGAATGGCATGCACTGAGAACTAAGCTAGGATCATGGAGGGTAAAAAATTTCTTGTCTATAATTTTTAGTCATCCTACTTTTGTACATCCATTCACATAATGAGTATTGCCTTCAATTTATGATCTGTAATATCATGAGCAATATTTGATTTTAAGATTTTGAAAAGCCTGTCAATTTGAATTATGCTGCAAACGGGAAAGTTTGACTGTTCTATAAATAAAAATATCCCTGAAGGTTTTTTTAATTCATTCCACATATGTTAATTATCCATGTATGGAATATTGGTGGCGCATGCAATTTTAATTATTATTTCACTAGAGTTGTTTTTTTCTGGATTATGTTTGTTTATGCTTAAACTAATATTTTCACAAAATATTGTTATGATGCGATTTGTTCTTGATGATGGGCAGTGCAGTTGATGACGTTTTGATTGTTGAGTAATTGGATGAAATGTCATTGCTTCCACACGCATAACAGGTTTCTGATTGGCTATATTGTGTGATTACTTGTTTCCTTTTTCAGGGAAATATTGCAAATGTTATCAGTACCATTCAAGCCAACAAGATAACGGAGGATGGGTCTCAGACAGCCCAAGGTTTGGTAGTTCGGTGAGGATGTTTTCAACCGAAACAATAGTCTTATCCAGGTGGGACTTTTTTTAATTTTAAACGGAGGAAATTGTAATTTTTGTTACATGTTTTTCCGTTTGTTTTAGTTTAGTTGGTAGTGATTCTAATTGTAGTACCCAACTTTGATATAGAAGTCATTTTGATTGAAGTTTTTATTTACTTTTTTTCATTTATATGTTATGTTGATCACCTCAAAATATATTATACCTGTTGATTGTGGTCCTAGAATCAAAATATGATCTTTGTGGACATATCTCCCCATAATATGAAAAACTAAGAAGGAAAAGTAAAAAAGAAAAAATAGTTTATATGTTAGTTAAAAATCAGTTATATGTGTTGATTATTGTGGTACTAGAATAAAAAATATGATCTTTGTAGATTAATAAACTGTGTATAATTTTTAAATTTATATGATTCAATGAATAAGAATAAAAGTTCAATGACGAAATTGGTAGCAGTGCCAAAATTCAGTGGTAAAAATGGAAATTAAACCTCGAATCAATGAAATATTAGTGTACGAGAATTTATTTATTTTGAAAGATTTCTTAAAAATAAATGAAGACTTGTTATGAGAAATACTCTATTTACTCAACAATTGTTTATAATGTAACAATAGCTCAAACTTATAAAGACTTGTCAATCTATATTTCTTAACTGAAGAGTTTATTGTGTGGTTTAAACTTGTTTCATGATATATCACTTAAACTTTATGCTTTTACTTTCTTTAATTTTCTCTTTATTTTTGAATTGATGAGTCATTTTAGCTAAATTTGGGCTTAGCCACCAAAATACTATTTACCAAGAATAAATTTTATTTCATAAGCTTGATTTTAATATAGGTTACTATCTTAACAATCCCTCTAATAGATGCTTATGTATAAATAAGTGAACTACATATTTCAGTTTTTAGTGTATTATTTTTAGGCTTAAATAGTCATTTGGTCCTAGTTTTAGTCAATTTTTTTCACTTTAGTCGTACTTTTGAAATTGTTTTCAATTTGGTCTTATCTTTCGTTAAATGTTTTCAATTAAATCTTTTTCCTTAACTCCGTTTAAATGGTTAACGGAACAGTGGCCAACTTAGTTTTTTTCTGTGACGCGGAGCACTGTTCAGTAACGTGTCTATTAATTTACTGTGCTGACCATTTAATTGTAATTGCAGCATTTAGGGTTTAAGGTTAATTGAATTGAGTTTAGGGTTCTATTTGTGGAATTGGGGATTTGGTGTCGAATTGGGGATTTGTTCGTCGATTTGGGGATATCTTTCAATTGCCCCTTTTAGATCAATTTCTACCCTCCAATATTGACGCCGATATTTGAAGAATCGTTCGCGGAGGGTTGAAGGTGTTCATCGCAGAGGTAGGTTTTGGTTTAGGGTTTGATTTTTGCTGACTATTGTTTGGAATTAGTGTTAATGATTAGGGTTAATGATTGCGCACCACTGCAATGTCTCTGCAATCGCAAATTGGGGGTGAGCTTGAAACCCTAGAACCATCATGGCATGAATTGCAAGTTCGGTGAACCCAACTACTGTAAGAAGATGAAGATGCCCCACGAGACATTCCTATTCAGCTGAAGATAGATGGAAGACAACCACATTTCAAAATCACACAAACCCTAACTTTTAATTATAACATCTGGTCTATGCATACAGTGGAAACGGACACGTCACTAAACAACAATCCACGTTATAGAAAAGGACCACGCTGGCCACTGTTCCGGCAACAATTTAGACGAAGTTAAGGAAAATGAGTTAATTGAAAAATTTTAACGAAAGGTATGACCAAATTGAAAACAATTTCAAAAGTAGAACTATAATAAAAAAATTGACGAAAACTAGGATAAATGATTATTTAAGCCTTATTTTTATTACAAGGACTCGAACTTAGCATCTAACCTTATCTTTCTTTTTTACTTTTATATTTCCATTGGTGAGCCACATTTAATGTAGACATTATTTATTATCTAAAAGTATAAGTATACGAAAAGAGTTGTTTTTCTGTGATATGTGTATGACATTATTAATTAAGACTCTCATAAATCTCAATATTATAAGAATATTTAAAATCTGGACGTAAGTCTGACTCATGTGAAATTAGAACTCAAGCTTTTAATTTCAATTATTTTATTATATATATATATATATATATATATATATATATATATATATATTAAAATTAATATAAATATATATAATTTATAAATTATTAGTTTATATCAAACTTAAATTCAGATCCAAAAAGCATAATCAAGACAATTAAATTTAATACTTCACACTTTATTATAGAACAGCTACCTCTTTACATAAAGAGCATTTGCATTTCTCTTGCAACTTTTATCAATTCATGCAATAAGTTACATACAGAGTTAGACTTTAACAATTTGCAGATTTATCAAACATGCATGAAAACAGAGTTCCAGAAATTCCTGCGGTTAATCCATATTTATTTCTCAGAAACTTTTCCATCTCACATGAATTATTCTATATATCAACATTTGACAAACTTTTAGTACAAATGATACACCATAATATAATCACCATCTAAGCATTAGTTATATTACATACATACAACATCAGACATCATGACAACAAAATAAAATACAGAATTTAAATTCTTTACTGAATTTCTGTGTTGTTTTTCTGCTTTGTCATTGAAATACACTAATAGATATTGATCTTGATGTTTTAAAATATAATATATTGATCAGTGTATTTTTAATGTCTAACAGAAGACAGTACAAGAAAACTCAGTAGAGAATCTGAACTCGATAAAACAACACTTGATATTAATTCCATATGATAAAGACTAACACATGTTCTTAGCAACCTCTGGTGTAATCAGCACAAAAACGTCTAGGGCCACCTCCATTTGGTTCCGGCAAGCAGCTACGATAACTGAATAATTCTGGACAAAACACAGCTTTGTTGTTGCTGTTGCCTGTTTTGCCACACACAGATAAACTCACATCATACAGCATTCTGTTCACATGGGAATCAAATGAAAACTCTGATTCCGAGTTATTGTTGCCTATGAAACCCTCATACTTGGCGTTCACAACGTAATAGCTGTGGATCAGAATCATCACCAACACCATTGAGAGACCCTTCATTTTCTTCTGCTCTCTTTTCTTTTCTCACTCACAAAAATAAAAGACTTCGTGTGTGCTCTTTGCAATGTAAGCCTGGGTCCCTTTATAAGTTTGTTAGTAAAAAAAGTTTGTATAGATAACCAATAAGAAGTTATTGTTGTCATTTTTTAAATTATTATAAAAGTAAGTATAGTCATTGTTGTATAATTTTGAAAGTAACTCCTTTTCGATATAAATAGTACTGTGCTGATTATTCTTAATTATATAGGAGGGTTTCGTTCGAAATATAGTTTAAAAAAATATAATTTAAAATCAAATAAATAGTTGCTTTTTTAGATATTTTTGCCTTTTTGAACTGGTGAGCTTTGCATTTATTTCTACTTGTGAATGCACGTGTGTTGTCCATCCTTCAAAATCTTTTATCTCGTAATCCATGCATGTGAGTTCAACTAATTTCTATCATTTGGGTCTTTCACTTCCTATTTAATTTCTCCTTAAACGTGATTTTTGGATTATATATTACGGAAGTTTTCCGATACAATCTTTTCAAAAAAAAATTGAATAAAATTTATGGAACAAAATTTCCAGAATGCGCATCTTTTAATAGTTTCAGCGATCATAAACCGAGCGGAGGTGTTAAATTGGTTTTTCAAAAAAATTTAGTATATTCAAAACAATTTTTAAAACATCTTTAATCAATTAACATAATGTATAATAATGTACAGTAGAATGCTTAATTTTTTAAAACTTTGTAATTATCAAGATATTAAAAAATGATAAAAGAATAACAGGAATCACCAAATTTTATACTGATTTGATTTTTTAAGAATTTACATCGATTCAGTTTCTAGTAACTTAAAGCAAGAATTTTACTAAAATATTAAGAATAAGGATTACAAAGATTTACGTATATAAAACTTATTATCTAGATATACAAAAACTTTAAATAGACTTCAAGATTTTTAATCAAGGTCACAATCGCCCTAACCTATCACTTACACAGTTAAGGAAATATAGAAAAACAAAAAAAAAAAAAATGAAATGAATACACCTGTGCAGATTTTACAGGTCAAACAAGAAAACCTAATAACTAATTCAATCTTGTTTGAATCTTCATAATAGAAACTAAAAAAAATTGTACCAATAAAACTTAGATATTTCTTTCTCTTATTTTTTCTTTATTTAAAAAATGTATCAGGTAAGAAAGAAATACAAGTTTTAAACAAAAGTAATTTTCTGACAAGATTAATCGAATATGTTATTAACCTAATTAATTAATTAATTAACCTATTTGCATATTCAAAGTTCATTCTCCACACTTAACTTAATCGATTACCTTAATAACCTAATTGATTAATCGATTAATGTGACAATTTTAACAATTTTAGCACTTATATATATTTAAAAATATCTAGTTCGTATCATAACTATTTCTAATCAATTATATTTAAATTAATTTTAAGAATAATTTAGTTGGCTTACAACATATCTAAACTCAATTGATCTAGACTCTAACTATGACAACAATATTATAGCTTGTTCGAACATCATCAAAAACATAAATTTGAGGCTTTAAGTCCATTTGAATAACAAAATTTTGTACGATATATCGAGTTATTTTCTAAACACTATTTTTTTTTAAAATTCTAAATTTTTAAAAAGAATTTGGAAGGTAACTGGAGTTATCCCAAGAGTTTCACGAACAAAAACATAATTAAATTTACATTATAAAATATACTCAAATTACTATTATTTTTTTAAAATTTCATATTTATAAATAACATTACTACTTTCACATGTTAATTTTCCATTGTCCATAAAAGATGAGATCCAGATCAAAACTTTGATTCCAAGACATTTTATACCAATTATAGTTTTCATTTAGGTCTTATTGTCAATGGATGTACACAATTTTTCCTTTCATATAAACCCTAGTTAATGAAAGTCATTAATGTGTTAATTAAAGTTATTATTAATGTGTTAATGAAAGTTACTATTAATGTGTTAACGAAAGTCATTATTGTGTTAATGAAGGAAGAGGTGATACAACATTCTAATAAGCTGAGCTGAATTTTTGTAAATGTTATTTTCTCTTTTACCTTTGAACTCTTACATCTTACTTTCCATAACCATCATAATTCCATATTGAAAATGTTTTTTTTTTTTTTCTATAGTTATAATAATTAATATAAAGTAACTTATTTTATAATTATTTTTTACGTACATATTTTATTACAATTATACTCTTTAGATTATTTTTCATCTATAACAAATAATAGTGGTAGATTGATCTTTTAACTTCTTTTTATGTTCACGTCTTTCACCTCTATTACTCTTGTCATCCTTCAATCTCTCAACAAAAAAAAAAAAAAAAGAAAAAAATGGAAGAGGGAGACGGAAGGAAATTTGGAGAAAGTTATGACAATAAACAATATTTTAAAGCTTTATTATTTAAGTTATGAGATAGTGTTATGTGAACTATATGGGTTACATTAATCAACGAAAGAAGGTTTGTAGTTCATTCAATTTTACCAATTAGTAATTTCATCCCTATAATTTTTAAAATGCCATTATATTCCTTATAATTGTTACTTTGAATTGCCTGATAACTTTTTTTATAATAAACTTTCTGAATTTTTTATAATAGAAAATTTGAAACAAGATTCCAAAGTATATAAAATTCAATTAGAAATGAGCTTTTCAGAATATATTTTTTTGAAAAATATATATATATATATATATATATATATATATATATATATATATATATATATATATATATATATATATTAAATGAGTGTTCCGAAACACATTACTACTAATTTAGATTTTTTGGCGAGTTATTAATAACTTCTAAATTATATAATATGGAAATCAAATATATTATAGATTGTGTAGTTAAGAAGTTAAGCATTATATTTTATTACTAAATTATATAATTTTAAGTAAAATATAATTTCTAAATTCAGAAGTCATTTTTATCTTCTGCATTGTACACTAAGAAAAAGGAAAATGAGAGATTCATTTTATATAGGTGCAAGAAAAACAAAAATGTGAAGATACAACAACAGACTCGGTCCAGGCCTGTATAGTAAAACCCAAATAAAGAAAATATTTGAAAAGAAAAATAATTTTTTTTTACTCTGCATCACTTGACAACCTATTTCTAGAGATATTTTGGTCATTAAAAATATAAATTTTATATTTGTAAAGTAAAATAGTGAATATAAAATATGTTTAAAATATACGTGAATGATAGTTTGTCATCTCTTACCCATGGCTAATGCCTTTTCGTATCAATTATAAAATTAAATGATGAATTATGTATTTTTATTAAAAAATTAAAATATATTTTTAGGTTTCTAAATTGCGTATTTCATAAATATATTTTAAACTATGTAATTTGAAATATATTTTTATATTGTTTAATTATGAAATCCAAAAATATATTATTAATTACATAATTTTAAATATATTTTTAATTTTTTGAATTATATAACTCAAAAGTATATTTTAGATAATAGATTGTATAGTTTGAAATGTATTATTAACTTACTCAATGTAATCTTGAACACATTTTTAAAATAAATTTTTAAATTACACAATTTATAATATTTCTAAGTAATGGAAAATATGGACTTTTTCCACACATGTGGTGCAGGAAGAAGATATGGAGGTACTAAAAGAAATACCTATGTTGGACTTTTGTTCACTATTTAAATGTGTTGAGCCCAAATCGGTAGAATACACCGAAGCTCAATTTTTCCTGTTAACTATTTAAATTTGTTGAGCCCAAATATATATATAATTAATGAGATAGTGAGGATAAATGTTTCGCATATCCATATCTTTTAAATTTAATAATACTATAATCATATAACTAATGAAAATATCATTTATTGAATAATTATCCAATGGTGTAATATAAATATTAAGTTGAAATATATGAATGGAATGAAAATACGTGTGCAGGGTGTATCTTGGGTGTACCTTGAGATAGGTTTGGGCTTTACTATTGTGATCAAATTTTTTGTTAAGTTTATCCATAACTTTTTGTGAAAAAAAAAAAGAACATTTTTATTATACAAATTACCCTATGTATTTTTAACATTACAATAATGATATGAAATGGTTTCTCTTATGTATTGTGTAGCACATTTTCTATTTATTTGCTGTGTATTTAATTGTATATACTAGTTAATATTTAAACAAATTTCCTTTCAAATTTAATTAATTATAAACAAGTTACGTTTTTTCTTACTAATAGTAATCAAATTCATTTGCTACAATTTTCTTTTCGAATTGAATTTGAACTAAATAACACATGTTGTCATTTTTAGAAGTAATTGAATTAATTATGATATAAATTAATATCATAACTAAATTATTAAAAATAAAATATAATTTTGTTGAATAGTTAAATTAATTATTGTTATTATTGTAAATAGTAAATTTTGTTGTAATTAATTAATTTAATTTTACAATTATTTTTATACTCACATACACATTTCTCTTCTCAAGCACTAAGAATTCTCTCTTACTATATCACACACACCTCTCTGTTGAGAATTCCCAAAATATTATACACACATATTTCTCTGTTGAGAATTCCCAAAATATTATATACTCCTCAGTAATAATATACTATAATTTCAAATTAAAGAAACCCACGTAAACACACACTAAAAAAACTTAGTGTTTTAAAATTTGACATATATGCATATATTAAATCAAAAATTAAAATTTTATAATTTATGCATTTCGTCAAATCTCATCCATACATTTATAAGGATACACATTTCATAAATTCATTAACATTATTTCATAATCAAGTGTTTAACTTTAAACACAACTAGCTACCTTTCATGTCATAACTCAAAAATGACAATTTCCAAAGACATGTGTGTTAAATTAGACTCAAAGATCTACCATGTTATATTACTTCACTAAGTTGCATTACAACAAAGTTACATAATAGAAACACAATCCACTTATATGATAGAGTAAATCCTAATGACCTACTAAACTCACTTTTCTTTCCCACAAAAACCATATATTAACTTGTAGGAACCTCCTTTGTCTCTTACCACCTAATATAGTATGACAAGCATAGGTTCATCTCACCTTTCTTTTTTGTCTAACCCAACTTCTTCTTTCCTCTACCATGACGTCTGCTTCCTCCAACCCAACCTCTGATCTTTCCTCCACCACAACTTCATCCTTTCTTCCCCAAACCTTCAACACTCCCATTTCTCTCAAACTCACCGATGATAACTATCTCATATGGCAACAATAAGTTCTGGCAACACGTTTTCTCTTTGCACCCATGAAGCCACTGACACTTTCAACCTTCCCTTTCTCAACCATGACCGATATGATCAATTGATTATAGCATGGTTGCTAGACTCCATGACCACTCCAATACTCACCAAGATGGTGGGTCTTGACACATCTTTTCAAATTTGGTCCAAGTTGAAAACTATCATTTTTTCCTAGTGTGTGTGCAAGTCAAGAAACTCAAGCTCCAACTTTGTCACATGTCCTTACAATCACAATAAGGTTTCTTTCAGGTTTGAGATATGTTTGTTTCTTGAATATATAGCTCTCAGCACAAAGGATACATCTATCTATATCCTTCTCATAAACAATATATCTCCCGCCATTTTTATTTTCAATGAACAAATGTTTCCATACGCCCTTCTTAACAACCATTTAAACCACAATTTGTGTACACTTCTGTTACACCTAACTAATCTACCACTATCACCATTCTTCTCGCCACACATCCTAATCAATCAATCTTTAACTTCATTTTCCAATCATACACCTCTTCATGCATCTCCTACCGCTCGATCTTTCTCTCCCTATCCTGATTTAAACGATAACCCTTCTCCCATAACAGATCACACTCCTCCATCCAACTCTTCTCCTTCTATCACAGCAAACCCCACTCCATCACCAACTCCTCTCTCGCTAATAAGCATCCCATGGTAACACAAGCTATAATAGATGTTTTGAAACCTAAAACATTTAACGTTATTTTTTCTACTGAACCAAAAACTTATAAAAAGGCTGTGAAAGATCTGGGTTGGTTAACTGCCATGCAAAATGAATATAATGTGTTACTTGTAAATAAAACTTGGATCTTAACTCCTTTACCTAATGGTGCGACTATCATTTGATATAAATGGATCTTTTGTGACAAGTTTAATGCAAATGGAAGTTTTGAAATTCACAAAGCTATGTTGGTTGTGAAATGCTTCCAACAAGTTGCAGGACGTGATTACCTTGACACATTCAACCCAATTATCAAAGCTAACACCATTGGAGTAATTCTTGCACATGTTGTCCTGCAAAAATGGCGTATTCATCAACTATAGATAAATGATGCCTTCATAGATGGTGATCTTGTTGAAGACGTTTACATGAATCAACCTCCATGCTTCACTACCTTTGATCCATAACTTGTTTGCAAACTTTACGGAGCTCTCTATGGGCTTAAACGAGCTCCCAGATCTTGGTTCTGTAGGCTAAGTTCCATCCTTTATCAACTAAAAGCGATATATTTCATTTTGTTAAATTTTCACCTACTTATTCAATCTTTGTTCTTGTATAAGTTGACGATATCCTTATCATAGGTACCTTAACCACTGTCATACACTTTCTTATCAACCTTATAAGCAACACATTTGTCTTCAAAGATCTTAGAGACTTACATTATTTTCTTGGCGTTGAAGTGACGTGAGATACTTATGGAAACCTTTATCTTACTAAGTCATAATACATTAAGGATATTTTATAGATGACAAATTCCAAGTCTCAACCAACACCTAGGAGATCTTCCTACGCCTTACACAAGATGGTTCAACAATTGTTTAAGACCCAACCATATATCGCTCCATTGTTGATGCCCTTCAATACTTAACTCTCACTCGTCCTGAACTAACGTTCTTTGTCAACAAGATCTTTTAGTTTATGCATAATCAATAGGAACACCATTGGCATGCCATAAGGCATATACTTCATTATCTAGTTGGAACTATCCATCATGGTCTTGACATTCGTCCCAACAATCAATCACAATACTTCATAATTGTCTTCAACGATGTAGATTTTGTTGTGGATCTCGACGATCGTAAATCTACAACAAGTTATTGTGTCTACTTTAGGAATAATGTTATTTCTTAGGCTTCAAAGAAACAAAAAGTTTGTCTATATAAGCACCATCGAAGCTCAGTAGAGAAGCATCATTGTGGTCATTATTGAAATCCTACGATTATGCACCCTTCTTTAGGAGCTTTATATTAATCACATCACACCTAAAGTTTATTCAGAAAATATCAATTTTGTTCATCTTGCATCAAATCTCGTGTTGCATTTATAGACCCATGCATTTTGAAATCTACAACATTTTTGAGATCGATGTTCACGTAGTATATGATCATATTCAACAACATTGTTTACAACTTGTTCATATCTCGACTCAGTTTCAAATCGCAAACTCTCTCACCAAACCTCTTTCTGTCTTGTCTTTTCTGCACTTTAAAAGAAAATATTTTACACTTCATCATGTGTATATATATATATATATATATATATATATATATATATATATATATATATATATATATATAT